>Ga0123335_1000570_pt1 | contig 62661 bp, 43 predicted proteins | sample BiotimSIPDNA_2_FD_89707 | JGI IMG/M metagenome (GOLD analysis project Ga0123335, IMG submission 89707) | Anaerobic biogas reactor microbial communites from Washington, USA - Biogas_R2 time_0 SIP DNA | ecosystem: Engineered > Bioreactor > Anaerobic > Unclassified | place: Washington, USA... | reverse complement strand
TCTTTGTTCTGTATTCAAATTTGCAAAAGAAAACAGTGATAAAGAGATACTGCTTTTTGGGCACAGTGATACAAGTGGTGATCCGGAGTATAACTACGACCTTTCACAATGGCGCGCGGAAGGAATAAAAGCTGTTCTCGATAACAAAAAAGATGCCTGGCTTGACATAGTTGAACTGGCATCAAAGATTGAAGATTACCAGCAGATACTGAAATCGCTTTATAATCACGGATGGGCAACTGATCCCGGTGCAGTAGACAACACAAACGGACCGAAAACAGAACAAGCGGTTAACGCATTCCAGGGTGAGTACAATAATCGATTTAATGGATCGCTTAAGCAGGATGGTGTGATGGGGCAAAACACCTGGAGTGCTTTATTTGAGGTAATCAGGGATCTTCTTGTTGAAAGTGTGAAAAGTGAGACAGGAAGTGAACCGGCGCAGCTTGTTTACAGTTCTAAGCATGATGGTATATATCCGTGTGGTGAGAGTTTTCCGATTGATGAAAAAGGAAAAGACGATTATCGGTCTCGTGAAAACCGCAGGGTCGAGATCGTGTTTTTCGACAAGGGTAAAGCTCCTGAGCTTATTAAGCCTGAAAATAAAAAGAAGGTTAAGAAAAGTGAAGCAGTAATTTATGACAAGAGGATTACGGAAAAGAAACCGGTTTTTTCAAAGCAGGTAAAAGCAGAGAACAGTGAGACAATAATTCTTGAATGGGTTTATCCACAGGTTTTTGACAGTTCAAAACCTCATAAACAGTATGTAAATCTTTCTTCAAATGGAAAAGAGCAGGGAACAGAGCTGACAATAAAAGTTAGGTCAAAAGATCCAAATGCAAAAACAGATGGAAAGAAAGTGTTTTGGCGTATAACGGCAGAGGATGGTAACAGTAAACGTAACAGTCCAAAACCAGGTATAATGAAAAAAACAGGAGGCAAGCTTGTTGAATTCAAAGAAAGAATTGCAACAATTGATACTGAATTCACCGGTAATGAGTCATCAATAGTTTTAGCATGCGGTCTTGCCGGTGGCGATAGATTTACAGTTGAAGCTGGAACTGATGGAGAAAATTTTAGGAGTAAGTTTGTGGTGGAGAACTGGAGGAAGTTGTGGTACCAATTGACATATCACAAAGATGCTATACCACCACCAATGAAAACTGTAAAAAATAATTTACATGATGTTTTTATAGAGTTTATTGCAGAAAAACCAAATATGCATTCTATAAATAATGCAGGCAATGTTATTGTTGGGAATCATAATCAAAGTGAGTACCACAAATTATTATCATCGAAAAACAAAAATAAGTGTTGTCATATTATATTATGTGATAAACAGTTCGATGGGTTAGATAGTAGTGGTAAAAATATCACTATCACAAAGACAGAAATACTTGAATCGAAAAACGATAAAATTAAGGTAAGTAAAAATCTTGTAAAAATATTTAATCCACCGCTCCAAAAAGGGGCCAAATTTTTAATAAAAGGTAAATGGAAAAACATTAATAAAAAAACAAGCGGAAACCTAACTGATGATAATACTGAAATTGATGATGTAACAGGTTTAGTTACTTGTATTGATGAGGATAATATAGAAATAAAACTCCCATCAAAAGCTATTCCGTCAAAAGAAAATCCAGTAAGAGTTGATTTCATACTCACAGCAGCGTCAGGTCCATGGGGAGGGGATGGAAGTGTATCTCCTCATAACCTGGTTGTTATTGATAAAAACGATACTATTCATAGTCAATGTGTAATGCATGAATTGGGTCATTTGATGAATATGGTTCCATACAAAGGGATATATAACTGCCCGCCAGAGTTTAAATATAATGATCACACTTATAGATATATAGGTATGGGTGGATCTGGAAGTCATTGTTCTTACAAAGTTGATAAAAAGTTGTCAACAAAAAGTAAATATGTTGATGGAAGATGTATCATGTTTCATCAACTGAATTTTAATTGTGAATTAGTATATTGTGATCAGTGTAGACCTTTTATTAATGCTCAAAGTTTATTAAAACTATAGATAGGGGTAAAAATGCTTGAAATGATTCTGTACGCGCTGGGTTTGCCAGACAGTTCGTTTTATCACAAACCGGATATATTTGACAAAATATATCAACAGGTAACTGAAATCGATGAACGATATGGTTCAGCAGTAATAGGACCGATGGAATTTGACGCAGAGAAAGAAACCAGGTATCCCTTTTTTTGTATCTGGAAAACTAATACGCATGATAATGCTGAATTTATTCCTCCTGAAGATGCATATGTACTTCTAACTCATTTGGAAACTAATAACCTGTATTTGTTTCCTCTTTTTGAAAATCCTGATAAAATACCTTCTCCTTATGTTGTAGAGAAGAAAAACACTACATCGGAAGAAAAAAACGTAAGACTGTCATTTACATACGAGCATTTATGGCAGAATATAGACTTTAAAAAGGTGCAAAAAACAGATGGAAATTACCAGATACAATTGATCTGTGGAAAAGTAATTTCAAATGGACATAAATTCAATGTATCTGGTCTTTATGAAAAAGATAATTACATTAACGAACTGAAAAAAGAATTAGAAGTTAAAAATTTAAGTCTTTCTGAAGAAGATAAAGAACTTTTTACAAAGCGAGAACTTTCTCCTAAACTACCTCCTGATAAAGATAATATTGAAATTAAACCGGAAAAAAACAGTATATCAAAAAATGATAACAGCTTTGTTATTAATGGAAGCTATAATATTCAATTACCCGAAAGTTTAGTGGATATACCAATAGTTTTAAATGTTATAGTTCAAATATGTAATGGTGGCATAATGAAAGAAAAAATAATAATACCACTTGAACTGGCTGAAAATGATAAAAACTCTTTTAGAGGTTATTTCGCATTTGATCTATTGGAGTATATTCATAAAAATATGTCTACCGATATTATTCCTGAAAAAATTGTAATACTTGCCGTAACCGGCTCGGTGTCAAGTAATATACTCGAAATAAAAGAATATTAAAATTTCGCTATTCGCTTTAAGTGCTGAAAACCTCTGTGATATCATGAAAAGCTGGTCATAAAATGATTCTAAATAATTGCAGGTTAATAAGTAATGTCAAGCTACTGTATCCAGTTATTTTAATTGAGATCTGTTTTAACTCATGTGTTCCCGATAATAATAGTTCAGAGAAAGGTATAAAGGAAACAATGCATACATTACCTTTAAAAAATGAACAATATTGGGATGATCCTGAGTTTATGATAAGTGATAAAAAATATGAAAGGATGATTAATTGTATTGATGGTTTTCTTGTTGATGCTCCAGAGAAAGTTTTTCTTGATAAGCATCAATCTGTTCCGATGATTTGCTTACATACTGCTGAAACCAGTAAGTTTGTTATACATTCACTAAAGACAACAACATACTTGGTTCATGTTTATCTGGAAACAGGAAAAATCGAAATAATTAAATTGGCAGATTCACCTGTTATTAAGGATACACGAAAACACCCACCAGGATTTTCAAGTAGAGTTTTAACAATTGATTTACATAAAAAACTTTCTTTAGGAACACTACCTGGAAAACATAATGTAATGCTCTTATGTGGACCAGAGATATCCAATAATCAGGTTGTTGAGATAATCCCCGGGAGTGAAAAGGAAGATATAGATAATTATAAAAAACAGATTGAACAGTTAAACAACGAAAATATGCCTTTGCCTTTCAAAAATGTATATACAGAACTAAAAATAAAGCATCATGAGTTGACCGAATCTGATAATGAAAAACAGAAATTCGAAGTTTCTAAAACAAAAGAAAACGAAACAGATTACAGGTTAACTGTTGATTATAGTATCGCAGGTCTAAAAAGATTTTTATTCGCAGAAGAACTGCCCAAAACTCCTGATGGGGATGATGCTTTTGCGTCTCTGCCTGTTGGAATAGCGGTATTCAATAAAGACCGTGTATTTGTTTTATTCAAGGAAATGTCATTACCGGTAATTGCAAAGCCTGAAGAAAAAAATGGTGTTCCAGTTTTTTCAGGAAAAGTATCTTTTTTACTTTCTTCATTGCTGTTTGATATTATCGATGCAGGTGTAGATCTTGAAGAACTAACCATATGGTTTATTTCAATGAAAAACACTGCGAAAGTAGAAATAATAGGGTAAATCCAACCGGCTGGTTAATTATTTTCTGTGGGCAATTTACAATGAGAAAGTTTATATTAAGATATTAACAGGGATAACTTAAAAATGGATAAAATACATAAAAAAAACAGGATTAAAATCAGTTTTGCTTTTATTGTGCTTTTAATATTATCGCAGGTTTATGCTGATGTAGATTCAACTTTTCACTGTTATTTGCTTTTTGGACAATCGAATATGGCAGGTGGCTGCAAGGAAAAAGTAGTTGGTAATGAATGTGAACCCAATGATCGTATAAAGGTTTTAGCTTTCAGAACATGCAATCAGACATCTGAAGCATGTGGTGTTCATTTCAGCCGACAGGCAGATCAATGGTATACGGCAACACCTCCGTATCATAACTGTAATGAAGGAATCGGTCCTGCAGATTATTTTGCAAGAGCTTTGCTTGATTCAATCAGGCAGGACATTACAATCGGACTTATACCATGTGCCCTTTCCGGGCAATCAATAAAAATTTTCAAAAAAGGTTCTGGAAAGCTCACGCGGTACAATTGCTGGGTTCATGAGGAATTATGTGACCAGAATCGTTTCGTATACGACTGGATGCTGGAACGGTGTCGTATTGCACAAGAGACGGGTGTTATAAAGGGAATACTTTTTCATCAGGGTGAAACTGACAATGGCAATGGCTGGTGGGTTGATACAACAAAAGAGATTTTTGATAATTTGAAATCTGATTTGGGTCTTGGTGATATTCCAATCGTTGTTGGTGAACTGTTGCAGGCACCTGGTGCCTGTTGCAGTGATCACAATCCTCTGGTAAACAAACTGGCATCAGAATATCCAAATTGTGCTTTAGCATCTTCAGAAGGTCTGGCTATGAGGCCCGGTGATGAGTGGAATGCACATTTTTCCTGTGAAGATGTAAAAGAATTTGGAGAAAGGTATGTAAAAGCATTTCTAAAACTGGCTGACCCTGATCATGTCCCTCGTATCCAAAATAATGTAAACAAAAAACAATCAAAAAGAACAGTTAATTCTGAGATGATCAACTCTTACGGTAATGATATTACCATTTACTCTATAAATGGAAAAGTTGTTTCGAATAGGCATAATAATTCCAGCAACAGATTAAATATGAAAACATCAGGTGTTTACATCGTAAAAACACGGAATAATGGAAATATGTCGTTGGTACCTTTTATTGATAATTGAATTTTGAACAATCAACATTCTAATTGGTTTTGATTGCATTCTGATTCCTGTGTAAAACAGTACGAGTCACAGGTTTCCACACGTCCTCCGATATGAGTTTTTAAATGTATTTTTTGTTCTGTTTCGTATTTCGGTATTGATATCTCGAATTTTTAATAACTACCGCGTGGGGCGTGTGCGCTCTGCGACCCGGATAATCTATACTTTAATAATGCGCAGATTATATTATTCCGAGAACGATAATTTAGAGGAGTTGTTTATGAAATTTGCAACCGTTTTTACCATAATATGTCTTTATCTATGCAGTGCATATGGAGAACTGTCCGTAGAGAAAAAAGGTGAATCAATAATAACAGAAAATGCACTGGAGTGGACAGACAGCAGATACGGTAACCTTTATATGAACAGTTTATCATTTCAGCAAGATGCATTGATTACATATAATGGGTATCAGTATGCGGCTTTTTATTCTGCAAACAGATATGTGGCTGTTGCAAGAAGAGAACTTCCTTCAGGAACATGGGAAAGTTTTGAACTGAGTGATTATAAACAGAATACAAATGATAATCATAATACTATCTCCATGGGTATTTCTCCGTCTGATGGAAGGATTCACCTCTCGTTTGATCATCATACTGTGCCGATTAATTACAGGATATCCAGGGAAGGAATAGCAACCAATCCACAAAGTTTTGAATGGAATCAGGCTCTGTTTAATAATGTTACAAACAGACTTGATGGAGAAACAGTAAGGGATGTTACTTACCCCAGATTTATTACAGCACCGGATAGTACACTTGTCCTGATTGTGAGGACAGGTACAAGCGGAAGCAGCGATAACAGGATATGGAAATATAATAATGACGGTACGTGGAAAAATCTGGGTCAGTTTATTGAGGGAGACTATAGCGAAGGAACATGTACGGCCTATTTTCATGGATTGCGGTTTGATAATAATAACAGGCTTCATGCAGCCTGGTGCTGGAGAGAAACCGGGAGCGGGGGAATGAATCATGACCTTATGTACGCTTACAGTGACGACTATGGTAAAAAATGGCACGATAACAACGGAAATATAGTAGCCGAATCCGGCAGACAATACATAAGTCAAAATACTGCTTCATGCAAAATCTGGACAATTCCCACCAATACCGGACTTATAAATCAGGAGAGCATGACAATTGATTCCAGGGGGAGGGTTCATGTTCTTTCCAGGGAAGATGTTTCCGGTAAAAATATGCAACTGCACTATTTCAGGGACACACTCGGTGAGTGGCATCGTGGCAATACAGGTATACAAACAAAAATCTGGGACAACAGGTCGGGTATTGCGTGTGATGCTGAAGATAATGTTTATGCTGTTATGCCTCATATCAGTATTGCCGGTGCTTCATTAAATTCCGGTTATTCAGACTGGCGAATACTGGACAAACAGGATGAAAACCGGTTTTATTATTCTGAACCGCTTGTAAGTGTTAAAGATAATGATGAAAAAAGGAGCAGTTTGTATGTGTTTGCCCAGGAGGGTTTATCAGAGATTAAAAACTGGAGAAATGTATCAAACGTGTTGATTGGTCCGGAGGTAATGGGTGTTGAACGTAATGGTTACTGTGAATCCAATTCTGATAAATGGACCGGTTTTAATCTGAATTTCGATCTGAAAATAAGGGAAACAGCAGCAGGTGTATGTTTCAGGGTTAAAGACAGTGATAATTTTTATATGTGGCAATTTAATGCCGATTCAGATCTTCTTCGGTTTCATATTCGAAACAGGGGAGAGTGGTCTGTTCACAAAGAGACAAATTACAATTTACAGACAGGAACCAAATACCAGGTAGAGATTGAGGTTTCGCAAAGTAACTATAAATGCTTGATTAACGGGCAGGAGATTGATTCTTATTCCGACAACTCATTTAATGATGGCGTAGTTGGATTTCGCAGCGGACTGCATGAATCTTTTACTGTGGATAACCTGTCTGTTTCTGATAACCAGATACTGTTCTCGGATTCTTTTGACTATAGTGCATCTCTTACGTCACCTGTAATAAGATGTCTTGAGTATGAGTTGAACGCGGAACCTGTTTTTGTGAAAAAAACGGGTCAGCACAAAAGAACTGATTTTGCGGTTAAAGCGAGAATCGAAAAAAACAGGCTTGTTTGCAATTTGGAAAGAACTTCAGACGTTTCGGGTTCGATTTTTGATATAAACGGAAAACTGGTTAAAAATATTGAAAATAAAAATGTTTCGTCAGGCAGATATTCAATGGATTTAAATGAGTATCTGACTGTATCGGGAATCTATCTGGTTTTTATTCGGGTTAATGGCGTGATTTCGGGTCGGACCGCAGTAAGTGCTTGTCGTTAAAGATACTAATGCTAAAAAAAACACTGTTTTCAGCCTTAAACACCTGTTTTCAGGTCAAAAAAGATAGTTTTAAGAATCAGAGTCTTTTATATCGATTCATAATGACAGGAACAAAAAGATATATTTTTCGGTACTAATTGGTGTTGAAAGTAAATATCTTGATATTCTGGTTGCCAGGATCTGATTTCAAAAAAACAATCAGTAATGCAGCGGTTGCATGCAAGATGTTTCCTTATTCCAACAGAATTGATACAGAAAATCGCCATTTAAGTATCAAAAACATGGATGTTTGGAACGTTTTGTACGTGAAATCAATGATTTAACTTGGTCCGACCCCAGCCACTACCAGCCATCATAAGCCATTTATTATTCCTGGCCGTTTCCCGAAAAAACGGAACTATACACACCTTACCACATACCAAAGAATCGTACAAGGCTACTGCTTAGAATAACTGTTTTCGAAGTTCTTTTATTTCTTTTTCAGTATCTTCTGGCGTTCATAGTGGAGAATCGGATCACATTTGCCCGGAAATTTTTCGGTTACCTTGTCGCTGCATCCGCCTGGTGTCAATTTATCACACTTGAGGCAAACCTGCTTGTACCATTCATCAGTTATTCCTGAAGGTTTATTGCCGTTTTTTCCGGAAGGTGCTCCAACAGAGTCCAGTTTTTTTATTATACCTTGGGCCACTTGGGCAAGCTGTTGTACCTGCTGGGGGGGGACCTGTTGTGAAACCAGTTGTAAATATACAGATAAAGCTTCCTGAATAATTCCTTTTTCTTCATTTGTTAATGACATCACTATCTCCTGTTTTAAATTTTAGGATAAAATACTATTTTCAATTAAGCAGATCTACATTCAAACAGAATTTGTTGAGGTTTTATTTGGCATCCATAATAGTTTTGTGTACAGGCAATATCTGCAGAAGCCCCATGGCTGAAGCCATATTCAGAAAACGGTTCATTGAGTTGGGACGAGACGATATAATCGTTTCGTCTATGGGAACTCATGGACTGGAAAATCATCCAGCATCCAAATCTGCCGTCAAAGTTTGTTCTGAACATGGTATGGATATTACCAGACACCGATCCCGTTCTCTGGTACCTAAAGAGTTAAAAAAAAGTGATCTGATTTTTACAATGGAACCCGAACAGAAACAGTTTGTTCTGATGTTTTTTCCCCAGGTTTGCGACAGAGTATTTCTTTTGGGCGCATGGCCTGGCAAAGAAAAACGAAACAAGACGATCAATGATCCAATAGGTGGAACTATTTATGATTACCGCAAAACTTTTGGCATAATTCAGAATCACATTGAGAGAATAATCCCGGTTTTGTTTGCCAGGTTTCCTGCGAATTTTCTTTAACCTAAATGGAGACGATTAATTTACAACTTGTCCCGCAATGCGGGAATGAGCTACGAGAGCGGCATTTAGCAGAAAGGTTTTATGGCTGTGAAGGTCATAAGATAATGGTGAATTGTGAATTATGAATGGTGAATGAAGAAAAAAACTACAATCGTTGTCGTAATCTACACCAATGAATATTAAACGTTCTGGATCTGATTCTTTTGCCAATGTCCGCGAAGCAGATCGCGTGAAGGAATCGTCTGATTCAGGTTTAAGATACAAGGTTCCACCCGCCATCAATTTTGACTATTTCACCAGTTATAAATGATGTTTTTACGAGAAACCTGAATGCATCCATTAAAGATTGAATATCACCTGTTCGTCCCAAAGGTATCTTTTTGGCTAAAGCCAAAAAATATTTTGCTTCATGTTCATTTGAGGGAAGAATAGCGCCTGGAGCTATTCCATTAACTCTGATATCAGGGGCATACAATGAAGCCTGTTGCCGTGTCAGTTCTTCAAGAAACAGTTTAGTCAAACGATAGTTCTGAAAATTTCTGTTGAATTTTCTGTTATTTGAGTCTGTAATATTTATAATCCAGCCGTTTTTTACATTTTCCGAAAATCTTTGGGAAAGTTTCATGGGTGCAGCAAAATTTATTTTGAACAATGATTCAAAATGTGAAATGTTGCTTAAATTTCCTTTGGAAAAAACTGAAACATTGTTGACAAGACCTTCCAGCTCAACAGGGAAATCGGATATCCTGTCCAGTAATTTTTCCGGCTGATCCGATAAATCGTATTGAATATAAAATACTTTATTATAGAATTGTTGTTTAAAGAGCTGTTTTTTCTCAATGTCAGAAAGCGGATTATGATAGTGAATTATAACAGCATAACCCATATCCAGACTCGTTTTGGCAAAATGAAGCCCTAAACGCTTTGATGCTCCTGTGATAAGTATTGCTTTGGAATTCATCTGTTTGATTTCTATGTGAAAGATTGGCTTCTCTTTTAAAAAATAGTATAATTGTTTTTGACTGTTTAAGGTTATTTGAATGGAAAATCAAAAAAATGAAAATAGTTCCATTGTTTCTTGATGAAAACAATCCGGTTGTAGGTCAACAGATCCGAAATTCGGGTAAACAGGCTTTGTGGGATGAAAGAAGTTCTGATATTATTGATGTAATTGTTATTCATTATATAAGTGCTGTTGCGATATCACCACAAAAACCTTTCAACAAAAAGAAGATACTGCAGATATTTTCTGATTATGGAGTAAGCAGCCATTTCTTGATTAACAGAAGCGGCACAGTTATAAATCTTGTTCCTGTTGAAAAAAAAGCCTGGCATTGCGGGGGAAGTATCATGCCTGAACCGGACAGACGCACAGGAGTTAATGATTTTTCTATCGGTATCGAACTGATCGCTACTGATTACAGTGGCTTTACGTTTAAGCAGTATCATGCTCTGTGTGAATTATGTTGTGGTCTTGAATATAAATTTCAGCGTAACTTTACTTATACTGGTCATGAAAACGTTGCCGGAGATGAAGCCGTATCGCTTGGCTTGCGTAATCAAAAAAAGAATGATCCTGGTGAAACGTTCAAATGGGAATATTTCTTTAAATGTCTGGAAAGACGCAGAAAAATGGGTCGTTCTGGTGATTTGCATTTGTCTATAATCGATCAGTGAACAGGCACAATAAGACCCAGTTTATATGGAGAAACTGTTAAAACATTTGATTTGTGGTCTTTAAATATAAAATCGGTTGCTTTATACTGTTTTATTCAAGTATACAAATCAGGTGCAATTTACTCTGGGTATATGGAATAAGGCTGGACAGGTTGTTTCAAAATAATTTTTGGACAAAAGCGATTGTGATCATGAAACGGTTCATAGATGAGTTTGCTGGTGAAGGGGATGATAAATATGATTAAAATCAAAATGTTTTCAAAAACAGAAATGGTTTTTTTAATGGTTCTGATTAATGCTATTGCAGTTTTTTCTGATAAGGAAATGGATAAACTGCTTTCTGAAGGTAAATACAGGGAAGCAGTAGAATATGCAGATAGGTCTATCCCTGCATCAGATAGAACTGCCATGGACTGGATAAAAATCGCACGGGCAAATGATGCACTGGGTTTTACAGAAAAAGCGCTTGCATGTTATCTGGTTTCCTGGAGAATGAATCCCGATGATTACAATGCTCTTGTGGGAGCTGCAAGAGTCTATAACAATCTTCAACAGCCGGATAACGCGATAAATATGGCTAAAAAGGCTTTGGAGATGAATTTTACAGCAGAGGCAAGCTGGGAGTATGCAAGGGCCTGTATAGCGCTTAAAAGACCTGCTGAAGCAAAAAAAGCTCTGGAAAAAGTAATCAAATCGGATACCGAAAACCTGGTTGCAAATCGGGAACTGGGCAATATATACATTAACGAAAAAGAGTGGGCCAGGGCTGTTCCTTTGCTGAAAAAGGCGTACAATGCAAAGAAATCTTCTGATATGGCATATAAAACCGGTATGGCTTACTGTGAGATTGGTGCTGTCGATTCGGCTGTGTTTTATCTGAAAAAATCAATAGAGATGAAAGGACCTCCGGAAGCTGTTAAATATCTGGCTTGTGCCTTATTTTACAAAAAAGAGTATGGAAAGGCATTAACCGAATATTCGAAAGTCTCGCCGGATATGTTGACAGCACAGGATTATTACAGGATAGCTGTAAGTAAAGATTATACTGGCGATAATGAAAATGCAATAAAGGCATATCAGACTGCAGTTACTGAATTCGGGGCAGAAGTTTCAAAAGAAGCTTTATGGGCCAGGGCGAAAACCGGCGATTTTTTTCTTTCAAATGGAAATCATCAGAAGGCACTGGAACAGTTCAGTTTTATAGTTAATGCCGACCAACAGGGCAAAGTTGTTCCACAGGGTTGTTTTAAACTTGCTGAAGCCTATCAGGGGTTAGGTGATAATAAAAAAGCGATATCTACGCTTCAAAAAGCTATCTCACTTGATAAGAAAAATTTCGAAGCTTATGCACGGCTTGCAGATTTGTATCAGAAGAATGGCATGAATGAAAAGGCTGAGCAGACATACAGGGTGATGATGGAGATTAGTCCTGATGATCCTGATGTTTATCTTGTGCTTGGAAAATATAATCTGAACGCCAAAAAATATTCTGAAGCTTTGAACATGTTTCAAAAAAGTAATTCACTTAAAAATAGCGGTAATGCTCTTGATGGAATTGCTGTTTGTGCGTTTAATCTGAAGAAATATGATGATGCATACAGGGCTGCGGAATCTGCATTGAAACTTGATATTAATTTTCGGGATGCACGTATGGTTATGGTTTCTGTATTAATGAACAGGGGAGATTATAAAAATGCGCAAAAGCATCTTGAAATCCTTCTAAGAAATGAGCCGGATAACATCAGTTTACTAAAGCAAACGGCTGCCTGTTTGCAAAAAAATAATCAGAAAAAAAAGCTTCTTGAGGTTGATAAAAGAATAGCTGCACTTGATTCAAGAGATTTCTGGTCCCGAATGCGTCTGGCAGAGTATGCTGATTCGGTTGGCGATACAAAAAAAGCATTGAAATATTACAAGGAGCTTGCGCTGTTGCAGCCCGATACGGCTGAAATAGTGCGCAAGCTGTACCAATTGTTCTCAAAAAATGGAGATAAGGAAAAGGCTGTTGAGTATGTGAACAAGTTTATTAAACTTAAGCCGGATGATGCTTCTGCTTACAGGGATCTGGGTGATTTGATGTATGAATCAAAAAAACTGGATAGTGCACTTGAAGCGTACAGGACTGCATTGAAAAAAGATCCATCAATCAAGGGATTTTATAAAAGGTATGCAGATATTGTTATTGCAAAAGGCCAGCAGGATGAGGTTATAAAAGCATTAACAAAAGTTGTTGATGCCAATGAGGCTGAAATTGGTACCTATACTACACTTGGAATGATTTACCAGCAAAAGAAAAAGTATCCGGAAGCAGTTGATATGTATCAAAAAGCGTTAAAAATTGATCCCTCAAATTTAGATGCTTTATCTGCTACTGCATCATGCCAGGCAGAAAATGGAGACCTTAAAGATGCTGTCATCTCTTATGAACAGGTAATAATGATGAATCCTCAGGTAAAGGAAGAATACAGATTGCTGGGAGAACTTTATCTAAAACTTGGAAGAGATCAGGAGGGCATGCAGAAGTTTAAGGAGTACCTTGAAAAGGGTGAGCGTGATGAATCGATCGTACAGATTGTTGCAAAACATGCATTTGATAACAAAATGTATGCCGATGTTATCAAGTATCTCGACAGGTTGGGTTCCAATATTTCTGAAAATCAGGTATCTATGTATACGGAATCCGGTTTTAGCCTTAAGGAGTACAAGGTCGTCACCGATTTTCTTGAAAAGGTAAAAGACAATGATAAGCTGAATAAGCAGACAAGAAATGAAGCTTATAAAAAGCTCTCGGAGGCATACGAAATGTCTGGAAATGATTCAATGGCAGCAAAGGCTTATGGTGAGTATGTACTTCTGCCAGGTGTAAACGACAAGGATGCAGCTTATAAACATGCTTTTTTTGTGCAGAAAATTAATGAATCAAAAGCCAGGAATATATACGAAAAAAATATCAAGAAGTATCCGCAGGATCATAGAAATTTTCTCGAACTTGGGTTAATTTATTCAAAAAATAAGGAAATGTATAAAAAAGCAGTCGATATGCTTCAACGGGTAACTGAAATGGCCGGGTCGGTACCCCAGGTGTGGCTTGAAATGGCCCGGACATATGGGAAAATTGGTGATGAGGAGAATGAATTCAGGGCTTGTGAAACATATCTTGACAATGATCCTCAGAACCCGGAGGCCAACAAAAGAATTGGAATATTACTGATGAAAAAGGGTGAACATAACAAGGCAATGGTTCATCTGGAACTGGCAAATAACCTTTCTGCTGAAGATCCGCTTGTAATGAGTATGCTGGCTAAAGGATATAATCATTCCGGACGTACAAACGAAGCACTTGATCTTTTGCTTAAGGCAAGGGAACTTAAAAAGGAAGATCCGCAGATTATGTTTCAGTTGTTTGAGGTATATCAAAAACTGGGGAAAATGGATAAAGCACTAAAGGAACTGGAGAAGCTTACAACATTGGATCGGGATACAAAATACCTGCTGATTTATGCAGAAGCATTGATGATACAGGGGAAAAACAGGGAATCGGAGGATGTCATTGAAGACATTCTGGCTGTTGAAGCAACAAATACAGATGCACTGATGTTAAAGGCAAAAAATCTCAGGAGCAGGAAAAAGTATGATGAAGCAATAGAAGTTTACAAGGAGATCTCTTATTTTGATCCGGAAAATGTAGCGGTTATGTTAGAAAGAGCAGAAACACATCTATTGCAATCAAAACCGCAATGGGCTGAAACATTTTTTAAACGGGCACTGAAAGCAGATCCAGACTGTGCAATGGCAGAATTCGGTTTAGCAAAAATTGCGAAGGCTTTTAAAGATTCGCAAAAATATAAAAAACATCTTGAGAATGCCGCAAGATTAGCACCTGATAATGAACAAATACTGGAAGAGATTAAACGACTTAAATAAATGAACTTTCAGGTTAAATCGTTACTGGTAATTTTGTAAGGGCTTGATTTTTGCCTTATAAAGTTTATATGCCTGAATGTGAAAACTGTTAGTTTCATGGCCTGGATACCTGAGCGGCCAAGGGTGTTTGGTTTAGTTAACACATACACAAATAAAACCGTTTCTGTGCGCCTGGTGTTGCTCTCCTATCTGCCGTTAAACCTGGTCGTTTCCATTTATGGTTAATTATAGTGTCTGGTGTTTAACCAATTTTGTATATTATCTGCATAGTAATGTTTCTTTCTTGTGCTCTGGATGCAGGTTCGCTGGCGACTGTTAAAGAAGTGTATGCCAATTATTTAAAAGGTATACGGATATTATGTTAGTAATTCTCACTGTGTTTCATCCTGGTTTCAGAAAAGAATTGTTCTCATTCTGGCGAGGATTATTAATATTAAGGGAGAATGTAATGGTTTTCAGCAGCAATTATGGTTCAGAAGAAAAAATTGAAAAAAAATTATACTTTTAACAATAACATATTCAGAGAAGACGTATTATATGCAACAGAATCAGACAAGTGATGATCAACATCTGTTTGATCTTTGGTTAAAAGGAGATCCTCAGGGATTTTCCGGGCTCTATGATAAGTATAAGAACCGGGTGTTTGGATTTCTTGTAAGGATGACAGGTGACCGGGAGATTGCTGAAGATTTGCTTCAGGAAACTTTTCTTGCAGCATTGAGAAATGCTGATCAATTTGACAGGTCCAGGAGTTTTCTTAGTTGGTTGTTTGGAATAGCTCATAAACGGACTATTGATTTTTTCAGACATGCAAAGGTTGAAACTGAACACAAATCTGATGCAGAAACTGCAGTAGGCAGTAAGATTGATGCTCCTGATCAACAGTTATCTGATCAGAACTTACGCGCTTTGATTAATGAAGCAGTTGAGACTCTGGATCCGTTGCAGCGTGAAGTTTTTTTACTGAGGGAACTGGGTGGAGTACCATTTAAAGAGATCGCAAAAATTATGGATTGTCCTATAAATACAGCTTTAGGAAGAATGAGATTGGCATTGAAAAACATTCGTAAAGAACTGAAGAAAAGGGGGATTGATGGCGTGCAGTAATTTGGAAGAAACAGTATTATTGTACAGCTCGGGTGAACTCTCAGAGAAAGAGAAGAAGAGCTTTGAGTCGCACATGAGCATTTGTGATGAGTGTCGGGAAGAGTTCGATTCTTACCGAAGGGAGCAGGAAAGATTCTTTACATGCGATGTGCTGGGTGAAGTGCCATCAAAAGATGTGGATAAAGAGATCCTGAGAGTTTGTTCTGATGCCCGCAAAAAGGTTACAGGACTAGGTAATATGCCTGTTTTCCTGAAAAAAACTATCTATTCTCTCACTTTTTTTGTCGTTGGATTTGTTGTCGTTGGTTATTTTGCAATGAATACAGAGCAATCTAAACAGAGTAATCTTAATGTTGTTCTGGAAAACGAATTGTTTGACAGCACAAATAATTCTCAAAAGCAAAATGATAATACTGCAATTATAAATGACTCCGACAGTCTGAACGACACAAACAGATTTTTTTCCAAAAACAGAGGTAATCTTGATCAAAATGGAGTGATTCCTGTTGATCTAAAGAATAAATAACTGATACATTCTGTTTCGGAAGCTGCTACTGTTTTTAGTTCAAGTCCTGATAAATTTTCCGCCTGCCGGGGCGGATTTTCTTTGTTCATTTCTCAATCCTCACATTTTTTCGTGCTTATTCCTATATACTATTGTATTTTTACCTTTTATTGTGTACTTTCATGAATCGTTTCAAATTAATCAACCGAATTCTGTGGATTGCACAGGTTGTTGTTGTTATTATTCTGGCAATAATGCTGGTTAAGGCAATGAATATTCTTTTCATTTTGATGAGTGGGGAGATGACTCCTTGATTTTTTGCTCCGTGCTGAATCCTGCAATTGATGTTATATATAAAATAGATGAATTCAGGTCTGGCCAGACATATACCGATATACCGCATTTTTCTGTTCCGGCAGGCAAGGGAATAAACGTTGCCAAAGTGGTTAAAACGCTTGGCGAGGATGTGTGTGTGGTAGGCTTGACACCAGAGTATGATTTCAAGCGAATTACTGATTACCTTAATTTAATGCAGATTGGTTGCCATTTTTTCAGTATCCCGGGTAATTCAAGGGTAAACACAACTGTTATAGAAAAAAATTCTGGATTCATTTCTCATATCAGCAGTAAAGGTTTAACTCTGCCAATGAGAATTCAGATTGAATTCATGCAATTTTTTGGCCAATTGACATCAAAAGATGATATGTGGTGTTTTTCTGGAAGTATACCGCAGGGTTTCGAATCGGACATTTACAGTCAGATGCTGAAAATATGCAATGATAAATGTAATACAACTCTTCTGGATTGCAGGGATGATGCATTGAAGTTTGGAGTAAGGGCAAAACCAGTGATGATAAAGCCGAATCTTGCAGAACTGGAAAACTATTTTGATGAGCAGATACAAGGTGTGCATCATATTGCGTTAAAGGGGAAGCGTCTCATTGATGCAGGTATAAAATATGTGTTTATATCGCTTGGCGCCGATGGATTGATCGCATTACATGAAAATGAGTGTTTGCTTTGTTGCGCACCGCAGATAAAAACTGTTGATACTGTTGGATGTGGTGATGCACTTGTTGGGGGATTGCTTGTTTCTAAATATAGAAAATTTTCATTTTCTGAAATGTGTAGAATGGCTGTAGCATGCGGTACTTCGAATGCAATGCATGAAGGACCGGGTGAAATTACCAGAAATGAAGTATGGCAATTAATGGAGGATGTGCAGATTACTGCTGTTTAGGCAAGGAGAAAAAATGAAACGGTTACGGATTCTGGTTACAGGTGGTGCTGGTTTTCTTGGTTCACACTTGTGTGAAAAACTGGTTCATGCACAGCATGATGTTATCTGTCTTGACAACTATTTTACAGGAAATAAACGTAATGTAGAACACTTGATGGATTACCGTAATTTCGAACTGCTTCGCCATGATATTACATTTCCGGTTTTTCTTGAAGTTGATCAGATATACAATCTGGCATGTCCGGCTTCACCTGTACATTATCAGTATAATGCTGTTAAAACAATTAAAACCAGCGTTATGGGTGCGATTAACATGTTAGGGCTTGCAAAGCGTGTAAAAGCAAGAATATTGCAGGCGTCTACATCTGAAATATATGGTGATCCGATAGTTCATCCTCAGCCTGAAGGCTATTGGGGGCATGTTAACCCGATTGGTATACGTTCCTGTTACGATGAAGGAAAGCGGGTTGCAGAGACACTGTTTTTTGATTATCACCGGATGAATAATGTGGATATCAGGGTAATGCGAATATTTAATACTTATGGTCCAAGGATGCATCCCAATGATGGGAGGGTGGTATCGAATTTCATTGTTCAGGCTCTGAAGGGTAATGATATAACAGTTTATGGTGATGGAAATCAGACACGTTCATTTTGCTATGTTGATGATTTGATAGAGGGAATGATACGACTGATGAACAAGGAAAATTTTTATGGGCCAGTTAATATAGGTAATCCTAGTGAGTTTACAATAAAGGAACTGGCAGATCTGGTCATTAAATTAACAAACAGTTCATCTGAAGTCATTTATCAGCCTCTTCCTTCAGATGACCCAAGACAGCGCCAGCCGGATATATCACTTGCAAAACAGGCTCTGAACTGGGAACCTGCTGTTGAGTTAAAAGAAGGACTTGAAAAGACTATCGCTTATTTCAGGGATAATAATGATTGTTAAGAATTGAAAATTAACAACGGAGTTTATGTGAAAAATTACATACCATCAGAAATTGAACCAAAGTGGCAGCGGTTTTGGGAAGATCAGAAATTGTTCTCTGCAGAAATCAATAATTCAAAACCCAAAAAATATGTACTGAGCATGTTCCCATATCCTTCGGGTGCGCTGCACATGGGACATGTTATGAACTATACAATAGGTGATGTTGTAGTAAGAATCTCTCTGATGCAGGGTTATAATGTGCTTTCTCCGATTGGTTGGGATTCGTTTGGTCTCCCTGCAGAAAATGCAGCTATCCGTGAAAAGGTTCATCCTGATGATAATATTAAAATAAATATAGACAGAATGCGTTCACAGATGAAACGTGCCGGATGGGGATTTGATTGGGCAAGAGAGATAGCCACATCGGATGAAGACTATTATCGCTGGACACAATGGCTGTTTTTACAGTTTTACAAAGCCGGGCTGGCCAGGAAAAAGAAAGCACCTGTAAACTGGTGCCCGAATGACAAAACCGTACTTGCAAATGAACAGGTGCACGATGGGAGGTGTGAAAGATGCGGAACTGAAGTTCAGCAGAGAGATCTGGAGCAGTGGTTCTTTTTGATGAGCAAGTATGCCGGCAAACTGCTTGATAACCACAAATACCTTGAGCAATGGCCCGAAAGGGTATTAAAAATGCAAAAAGAGTGGATCGGGCGCTCGGAAGGGGCTCTGGTTAATTTTAAAATTGAAAATTCAGAAGAGGTCTTACAGGTTTTTACAACTCGTCCAGATACTCTCTTTGGTGTAACTTTTATTTCCATGGCATCTCAACATCCAATAATTGAAAAGCTGATAGAGAACAATCCGGATAAAGAAAATATCATGAGTACAGTCAAGATGATGCGCTTACTGGGTACTTCAGAGATTGAAATGCTGAACAGGGAAAAAGAGGGCGTGTTTACAGGAAAGTATGTTATTAATCCTGTAAACGGGGATAGAGTTCCTCTGTATGTTTCAAATTTTGTGCTTATGAATTATGGAACAGGTGTTGTAATGGCTGTTCCGGCACATGATCAGCGCGATTTTGAATTTGCAAGAAAGTATAATCTTGATGTGAAAGTAGTTATTAATCCTGAAAATATGAGCTTGAATGCCAGTGATATGGATTGTGCATATACAGATGATGGTATTATGGTTAACTCAGGTAAGTTTACAGGCAGGAAAAACCGAGAAGCCATGGCGGAGATAATTTCGTGGCTTAAGGAAAAGAATTATGGTGAGGGTACAGTGACATACAGACTTCGCGACTGGTTGTTGTCGCGGCAGCGTTACTGGGGAGCTCCCATTCCTGTTGTGTATTGTGAAAAATGTGGTGAGGTTCCAGTTCCGGAAGATGAGCTCCCTGTGCGTCTTCCGCGCAATGTATCGTTTAAACCGCAAGGGGATAGTCCGTTAAAGGAGTGTCAAGAGTTTATTAATACCGAATGTCCTCAATGTGGTGGTAAGGCATATCGGGATCCGGATACAATGGATACATTTGTAGATTCGTCATGGTATTATCTGAGGTACACTTCTGCCAGGGAGGAAAATGCTCCTTTTGATAATAAAGCAGTCGGGTATTGGTGTCCGGTTGATACATATATTGGTGGAATCGAACATGCTACCATGCATCTTATCTATGTGCGCTTTTTTGCTCAGGTCCTGCATGATTTAGGTTTAATCTCATTTGAAGAACCTGTAAAAAAGCTGTTCTGTCAGGGAATGATATGCAAAACTGCTTATTATTGTGAAAAGGATAAATGGATTCGTGAAGACCAGGTAGAGAATGGCATGTGCACCATTTGTGGTCAGAAGGTTCAATCCGATATCACAAAAATGAGTAAAACAAAACTCAATGTAGTCAGTCCCGAAACTATTATTGAAAAATATGGCGCAGATACTATGCGTATGTATGTATTGGCTGATAATCCTCCGGATCGTGATCAGATCTGGAGTGAGGAAGGTGTGCAGGGTGTAAATCGTTTTCTGAATCGTTTATGGGATACTTTTAATTCACTTATTCCAGATATAGAAAGTTCACCTTCTGTTGACATTGGCAACTTGTCGCAAGATGACAAGGAATTCCGTTTTATCGTGCATACATTAATCGAACGATCAAAAAAGGCTATTGAGGATAACTGGCAGTTTAATACAGCGATTGCAAGGGCCATGGAGTTGCTTAATGCGATAAGAAAATACCGTGAATCTGCTGCATCCTCAGTCATACGTGAAGCATGTGAGTCCTTGTTGAGAATAATAGCTCCGATTGTTCCTCATATCAGTGAAGAATTATGGGAACTGATGGGGAAAAAAGAATCAATATTCAGAAGCAGCTTTCCGGAAGTGGACAGGAGTGCACTTGTTAGAGACCAAAAGACTATTGTTGTGCAGGTCAATGGAAAATTAAGGGGGGAGTTTATGGCTTCTGGTAAGGATTCGCAGGAAGAACTTAAGCAAAAAGCTCTGGCCATAGAAAAAGTGCAGTTTTACATTTCAGAAAAAGAGATCATGAAAATTATTGTTATACCTGGAAAACTTGTGAATATTGTGGCAAAGTGATATGAACTGGGGGAGTCTTTTTTGAAGCAATTAATCGTAGCTACTGCCAACAAAGGAAAATTCGGGGAAATAGAAGAAATACTGAAAGATTTTCCTCTTCAATTGTCATCATTGCATGACATATGGGATCCTGTGCCACAGATTCCTGAAACTGGGAATACATTTTTTGAGAATGCGTGTATAAAAGCAGACTGGGTTTTTTCAAAAACTTCTATCTGGACACTTGCTGATGATTCCGGGCTGGAAGTAGATGCTCTTAATGGAGAGCCAGGGGTTAGAAGTGCAAGATATGCAGGCGAACATTCCGATATTGACAATAATAACAAACTGCTAAAAATGCTTTCTGGTGTACCTCCAAAGAAACGTTCCGCCCGTTTCAGATGTGTCATTGTAATCAAGACTGAAACAAATACATACATTACAGCAGAAGGCTGTTGTGAAGGTACAATTGCATTCGGGTCTGAAGGTAGTGGCGGATTCGGTTATGATCCTCTTTTTATACCAAAAGGGTTTACTAAAACATTCGCTCAGATCGGACAAGGAGAGAAAAATATTATAAGTCACAGGGCAAAAGCTCTCAATTCATTACGGGAGAAACTGCATGTGTTGTTCGAAAAATGAAAAGATCCTTATTGTAGATGATAATTATCATACTTCGATTTTTATCAGTAATTTGCTTGAGGAATCCGGTTTCGACAGTATAATTGCCAATAGCGGTCAAAAGGCTCTCAGGATTATAGAAAGCCATAGCGTTGATCTGGTGCTGCTGGATATTGTAATGCCCGATATGAACGGATTCAAGGTTGCGAAAAGAATAAAAACAATCTCTGGAAATGAATTTTTACCTGTAATTCTTGTTACTGCTTTAGCTGCAGATGAGGATAAAGTTGCAGGTCTGGAGTTTGCCGATGATTACATCACAAAGCCGTTCTCCGGAGAGGAACTCCTGGCGCGTATCAAATCTCATCTTAGGATCAGAAGACTTCATCATGAACTTTCTCAATCAAAAAAAAGGTATGAGAGCCTTTATGAAAATTTTCCGCATCTTTATCTTTCCATCGATTCCCAAAGGAATATCAGTGATTGCAATCAGTTTTTTCGTAAGACATTCAATGTTTCCAAGGAAGATATTATTGGCAAATCCATCTTTACGCTTTTCAAGCAGGAAGATCATGGAATACTGGAAGACTTTTTTAATTCCTTTATAATCTCGGAAATACCTTCTGTTCAGCAGCGTAATTTTCAGCTTGTAAAGCCTGATGCAAATGAGACAATAACTGTTAATCTGAAAGCTGTTTATGTCGGTTGCATGGGTAAGGGGTTATCGGTTGTTATAGCAATGGAAGATATAACCGGGAAATTGCGTATGGAAGATGAACAGAAAATTGCACGTAAACATTTGTACCGGTCTGCACAATTAGCATCAATAGGCACTCTTGCTTCGGGTGTTGCTCACGAAATGAATAACCCGCTGACTGCGATTCTCGGTTTTTCAAGTGTTTTGACTGACCGGATAAAAAACAGGGAAAATATCGAGTTCGAAGAGATGGAACAGTATCTTGAGATAATAAATGCAGAAGCATTAAGGTGCAGGGATATTGTAGAAAATTTGTCGAAATTTGCACAGGAGAGGGAAATCTTACCAAAGAATGTAATACTCCGGGATTGTATAAGTGATGCCCTGAAACTGACAAATTCTAAAATGTCAAAAGCTGGTATAGCGGTAACCAATAATATACCTGAAACTGTGTGGGTTTGTGCTGATGCAAACAGGCTTGAACAGGTGTTTGTTAATATATTGACCAATTGTACCGATTTCTGTCAGGAAAATACTTCTGTCGAGATATCCCCTGTTAAATCCCGGTCGCCTTCAAAGTATTATGCGCTGCAAATCAGTGATAATGGACCCGGAATTGAATCCGACAAATTACCGAAAGTTTTTGATCCTTTCTTTACAACAAAAATTGTGGGCCATGGGACAGGAATGGGATTGGCAATATGTCATAAGATAATGGAAAAAAGCAATGGAAGAATTGATATTACAAGTGAACCACAAAAAGGTACCTGTATTATTCTGGAAATTCCTTTAGCTAAAGAAATGGAAACGGAGCTGCTTGAACAATGAGTAAAGGAAAAATTCTTGTTGTGGATGATGAGGCTTCATTACGTCTTCTGCTAAGTAATGAATTAACACGAGTGGGATATGTAGTTGAAGCTGTTGCCGACGGAGATTCTGCTCTATCAAAACTTCGCGAAGATTTTTTTCACATCGTTCTTCTCGACATAGTTATGCCTCATACAGATGGACTTGAAGTACTCAGGACCATGAAGCAGGAAAAGATTCCTTCTGAAGTAATCATTCTTACCGGTAATGCTACACTCGAAAGTGCGATCTCCAGTATGAAACTGGGTGCTTTTGAATATGTCAGAAAACCTTATTCACTTAATGAACTCCTTATCCAGATAGAACGTGCAATTGAACATCAAAGGTCACAGTTGGACTTGAAATTACTCAGGGATGAGTTGAAAAAGAGCGGGCGCGGAGGAAAACTTATTGGAAAAAGCAAGGTGATGCTTGAGCTCCAAAGAATAATTTCGCGTGTTGCTCCAACGCAGTCTACTGTACTGATCCTTGGAGAAAGTGGTACTGGTAAAGAACTTGTTGCACGATCCATCCACGAACAGAGCAACCGCAGTAATAAACCGTTTATTGCCATTAACTGTGCTTCTTTTTCTGAAACACTACTTGAAAGTGAGTTGTTCGGATATGAAAAAGGAGCTTTTACCGATGCAAAATCACAGAAGCGTGGACTCGCTGAAATCGCTGATGGTGGTACCTTGTTTCTTGATGAAATTGGAGAAATACCAATCCATTTTCAGGCAAAACTGTTACGGTTTCTGGAAACAGGAGAAATCAGGCGTGTCGGAGGTACTAAAGATCTTTTGTTAAATGTCCGGATTATCTGTGCAACAAATCAGCCTCTGGAAGTTCTGGTCCATAAAAACCAGTTTCGTGCAGATCTGTTTTACCGTCTGAACGTATTGTCTGTTATTGTACCACCTTTAAAAAAAAGAATAGATGACATCCCGCTTCTGGTTGATAATTTCATTGCTATGCACGGGTTTCAGAAAGAATTCAGCAAAGAGGCTATGGAACTGCTGAAAAAGTATGACTGGTGCGGAAATGTCCGTGAATTGAAAAATGTTATTGAGCGAACTTGTATACTCACTTCTGAACGTATTGTTACAGCAGAAGACCTGTCGTTTCTAAAGGTAAACAGGGTACCCGAAGAGATGCCCTCTAAATCACAGTTGATCCGGTCGGCTGATAATGAATGTCTGTCATTAAAAGAGATGGAAAGAAAACATATAATAAAAGTGTTGGGCCTTGTAAACGGGCACAAGGGAAAAGCTGCAAAACTTTTGGAAATAAATGCAAAGACACTTTACCTTAAAATGAAATCTTATAATATTGTTTCAGTGTACGAATAATACCTGCATTAATCCAGCTTGAACCTATGTCTGAGTATTAATTCACAAAGTATAAGCAGTAATATGACAGATAACAAATACCATGATCGTGTGATACTGAAATGCTCTGTAACTGTTACTTCATTTATCTGTTCTTTATTGTGTTTAAACAGAGTGTCAGTAATGGTTACTGAATGACCGATTTCCTTCAACAATGAGTTGTTCTGCCCGTTTATCATCAGTTCCCGATTATCACGTTTTACAAACAGAGTATCACTGTATTCGAAGTTCTGTTTTTTTGATTTTAAAACCGTTTTGTATAAATAATTACCACTCGAAACACCTGCAAGAGTTATGGTCTGGTTGGACAAACCGGATATTTTTTTTCTGAAAGTGGTATCAATCAGGGAACCAATAGTTTTATTAGCTATGGTAAATGAGATATCAACAGAGTCGGTGTTTATCGGATCAATATCTGAAGGCAGCGAAATAAAAAATCGCATGGAATCATTTTCGATTACAGGAGAGGTCGGGTAAGCTGTGTATTGATCTGAAAACGATTGTTTTATAAGTATATCCTTGAGTACTGCAATAAAAAGCTCGGAAAACAAAACGGATTCTTCTCCAGTGTTTTCGTGAGATACAGGCCAGAAATCCCATTTCCAGAAATCTGATACTGCTAGTGCAAGCAATGAATGACTTGAGAAGTTTCCGGTAAAGATAACGCTTGATGTATCTGAATCGTGAGCTATGGATAATAAGGGCGAAACAGAAGTAATATTTTCAGGAAGAAATATTTGTGAAGGCGGGGGTAGAAGACTGGTATTAAGATTATTGAAATATCTGCTTCCTGTAATGTGTTTAATATATGAAATATTTTTTGAGGGTCTGAAATATGATGTACTTGGGAGAGTGGAGGCAAATACCAGCATGCCGTTTTTATTTAATTTCTGAATCTCTTTTTTAAACTTGGAATTCCATGAAAGAAAAAATATTACATCGGCAGTACTGTTTTTTAAACTGACTTCATCAAAATCTTTTTCTCTTGAAACGGCTAATTTTATAAAACGTTGATTTAGTGATGGTCCGTCAGATATCAGGGCATATTTAAAAGAATGTGGAATTGTTGGATACATGGCATAGTCAACTGAATGCAGAGAATCTGTATCAAGTACAGCCTCAATTCTCAGGATATGCTTTCCTGATTCAAGACCCGAAACTGGTATTGAAACAGTTTGATATGAAGTACCGGAATCAATTAAAAATTCATCATTGTAAATAAGAGCATTTTTGTTGTAGAGATTTATTGTGCACTTGCTTTTTTTTTGAGTTCTTGCTTCCAATTTTGACTCTATTTTAAAATCGGAATTGGCTGCAACAGAATTAATTTTTGTCAAAAAGCTGGTTTTCAGGTATGGGTGTGGGAAAAATGAGCTTAAATTATGGTAATAAACATTCTTATCAGATAAAACATCATGGGGAATTGAATTATTGGACCAGTTACCATCTGTAATTAGAAGTATTTTTGATGAAAATTTAATTTCGGGATCGTTAAGACTGAAAGGGAAGAAGCTTTTTTTATCCAAAAAGCTGATGTCGGAAGGATTCGAAATTTCACGTAATGAATCACCGAAAAGATAAAATTTGAATCTGTTTTTTTGCTTTGGGTAAGAGGAATCTGAAGAGTTGAGCTTTTCCAGGAGCGGGATTATATTTGAATCTGGAGAAAAAAGGTTCATACTCTGTGATGCATCCACTAAAACAGAAATGGTTGAATCTGGAGAAAGTAGCCGTTCAAACCACAATACTGGTTCCAGGAAAGAAATAAAAACTGAGATTATCAGGAGTATTCTAAGAGACACGAGGGCAATTTTTTGCCCATTTGTTAATGAAAAACGTGAATAACGGTAAATTGTCAGGCCGGCAGATAAAAAGCAGAGAGTTATTATTAAAAAGTGCCAATAATTCATTTGTGCAGTCGATTAGAAATGATTGTATCGTGTTTCCAGTAACGGTTATTTGTTTCGGGATAATCCGTTGTATAATGAAGTCCCCTGCTTTCTTTGCGTTTAAGGGCAGAATTGATAATAAGTTTGGCGGTTGTTACAATATTACGCAATTCAAGAAGAGGAACTGTGATACGGGTACGCCGGTAAAAATTTTCTATCTCTTTTTCAAGCAGGCAGATTCGTCTCAAGGCACGGTTAAGCCGCAGATTTGAACGTACAATTCCAACATAATCCCACATCACAGATTGTATCTCCTTGAAATCGTGAGCCAATAAAATCCATTCCTCATTGTCGGTTGTTATACTGTCATCCCATTCAGGTATAAGCATGGGATTAATCATTGGAATATTTTTTATTCTTGCTCCACAATTCATTGCTGCACGACGGCCAAATACAAGAGCTTCAAGAAGAGAATTTGAAGCTAATCTGTTAGCACCGTGAACGCCTGTACAGGAGACTTCACCGCATGCATACAGATTTTTGATACTTGAGTTTCCATTGATATCTACCTGAATACCACCGCACAGATAGTGTGCGGCTGGAACAACAGGAATGAGCTCTTTTGTGATATCAATTCCATATTCTTTACATCTGGAGTAAATGTTTGGAAAATGTTTTCTTACCTGGGATGCTGAAACATGTCTGATATCCAGACAAACATGGTTTTTACCAGAAATTTTCATTTCGTTATCGATAGCCCTGGCAACGATATCTCTTGGAGCCAGTGATTTTGACGAATGGTATTTATCCATGAATTCGTTCCCGTCAAGATCTTTCAGAATTGCGCCAAACCCCCTTAAAGCTTCAGAAATAAGAAATGAATTAGCATCAGGATGGTAAAGAGTTGTGGGATGGAACTGAATAAACTCCATATTTGCTATGGTTGCGCCTGCTCTGAAAGCCATTGCAATTCCATCACCTGTAGCTATATCAGGGTTGGTTGTATGAAGATATACTTTACCTGCTCCACCACTTGCCAGACAGGTGATTCTGGATATTATCGGGTTTATGGTACTGCAAACAGTATCGAGAACATAAGCTCCATAACAACATGTCTGTGATTTTTTTCTTTTTGAGATATGGTGATTTGTAATCAGATCTATTGCAAAATGATGTTCATAAATTTTTATGTTTTTAATAGTGCGTATTTTTTTAAGTAAACGTTCCTCAACCATTTTTCCAGTCAGGTCATCAGCATGTACAATTCTGTTGAGTGAATGCCCACCTTCTTTTCCAAGATGGAGACTGAATGGGTTGGTTTTTTTTGCAGATTTTGAAAATACTACACCCCAGTCAAGTAACTCTTTAATTCTTTCCGGTCCTTCTTCAACAAGTATGGATACAGCGTTTTTATTACAGAGTCCTTTTCCGGTTATGAGAGTGTCATTTATATGGCTTTGAAAATTATCATTTGAGTCGAGTACACATGCAATACCACCTTGTGCGTAATTAGTGTTAGAATCTGTGTCCTGTTTTTTTGTAATCAGAATCACAGAGCCATATCGGGATGCCTGGATTGCATAAGTAAGGCCAGCGATTCCACTTCCTATAATCAGGAAATCGCATTTTTCTTTCACTGAAAGTCCTTTCAAATTATTATGGGTGACAAGAATCAGAATTCTGCATTTTGTTTGAGTAATGCAGAATTCTGGCGTGCTTTTTGTCCGAGATAGCCGCCATGGTGTCTGAGACCATACTGGTCTCGTGTAAACTGTTTTTTCTCCATAAGAATCAAAGAGAGTGCATCACCTATGGCCAGCATTACAGTCGTGCTGGCAGTGGGAGTTAACCCGAGCAAACACGGCTCTTTTATTTCACCCATATTAATCACAATATTGCTTAAGGTCCTTATTGTTGAATCCGGGTGAGATGTTATGCTTATAATTTTATCAATTCCGAAATGGTAAGCCAGTTCGAGCATTTCTATTACTTCTCTGGTTTTTCCGCTTGTAGAAAACGCTATGATGACATCACCTTCTGCCAAAAGTCCAAGGTCACCATGCGCTGCTTCACCTGGGTGAAGAAATGATGCCGGAGTTCCTGTAGAGCACAATGTACCGGCAATTTTCTTGGCAATATTACCTGCTTTGCCCATACCGGTAGTGATAATTTTTCCTTTGCAGTTAAGTAAAATGTCAACAGCTTCTTCAAAACTGTATCCCAGCGGGATATTCATCAGTGCTTTTGATTCAGCTTCAATAATTTCTCTTGCCCTGTCAAGAATAGCTTTCACCATTACCCCTGGTTATAATTTACCATTGTCGAAACCTGTATATGAAAATATACGTAATTCCAGGTTTGCAGGGGAAGCGAAAATTAAAAACCAGATAGTAGCGGTTCCTGCATCTGGGTTTCTTTGGGTATCATTAGACAGATTTGTGACTGCCTGATAATATCTTGATATAGTTCTGATTAATGATAACGTCAAAAAAATTCATAATAGACACTAAATGTATATGCAATATCGTATATTTAATACCTTAATCGGAAGATTTTATGTAAGCTGCACAACGGATACTGGTGTAACAGAATCTGGAATTGCCAGGGTATTTTATAAATTTAATATTTCACGCTGGTTTTTTTTGCCAGAACCGTAATGGAGAGAAACTGGTGGTAATTATAATCTCCATTAAATTTAAGATTTTAATTAGCAGATTATTTTATTTATATTAAATGTTCCTGGAGGCTATTAACTGAGAATTTGAGCCGGTTGGTGGGCTTAAAATACCACCTTGTCGTGCAGACAGGTGTGATGCAGAGTTTACTTTCTAATTATTTCTCAAAAATAGTTGCCAAGTTAATTATCTTATTATCTTCTCAAATATGCCTGGAGCTCGTTGCAGAAAGTGTAATTTCTTACTGGGTGACAGTGCACTCATCAAATGATGGGTTATCGAGAGAGTCAGATGCAATTTTGCAAATAGACTCGAGTTAATGAATTGTTGTATTAAGTAACTGTGGTTTTCATTATATCCAGGTCTTTGTTGGAGTACTTATTCAGTAGGAACTGACTGTATATTTTTTCATTTATTATATAAAGAACACATAAAGTGCCAAGAAAAATTCTATATATTCAAGGTATCGCGGCTATTGTTTTTGCAATTATTATATTTTTAAACAACAGGGATTATTTTTCAGACGTTTTTTTATCAGAAAAAACTGGAAAATCGGATCAGTTGCCAAAACTGAATCTGTCATTAGAGGAATCTTTCAATAACGATTTTATGAATTCTGGTGAATCAGATTTGAAGGATTCTGTTGAGAATCCGATTTTTTTTCAAAAAATAAAGGTTTCTGATTGTATTATCAGCAATAGACCTGATATCAGATTAAATCTTGAATTCGAGATGTGGTACGAAAATCAAATAATGGGTCCGGAGATTATAATAAGAAAAAATGACATTCAAACAATAGTTAAAAATGTCTTAAGAGTTAAAGAGTTGGGAGAAATCAAAAAAGAACAGCTTAGAAAAGAATTGATTGAAACAATAAACAGTATTTTTGAGATGGATATCCTGACAGAAATAAAGTTCAGGAGCTTTCATATAGAAAAGGCCGAATCGACATGACATTACTTGATATTTTAGGATTTCTTTTTGGTTCAAAACAGGAACGTGATATTAAAAAGCTTTATCCTGTTCTGGAGCTTGTAAACAATTGGCGTGAGCAGGTCGGTAAGCTTGATGATGATCAGTTGCGTGCAAAAACTGGTGAGTTTAAAAAGCGGATAACCGAGGGCGCTACACTGGATGATATAATGCCTGAGGCGTTCTCTGTATTCAGGGAAGCGACTCACAGGGTTCTTGGTGAAAGGAAAATGGTTTTTGACAATTATCTTAATAAAGAGATTCCATTTATGGCACATTTTGATGTGCAGGTTATTGGTGCGATTGTGCTTCACCAGGGAAAAATTGCCGAGATGAAAACCGGGGAAGGTAAAACGCAGGTTGCTGCAATGGCTGCTTATCTTAATGCTCTTTCAGGAAAGGGCGTGCACGTAATTACAGTTAATGATTATTTAGCCCGCCGTGACAGTGAATGGATGGGTAAAATCTTTAAATTTATGGGACTTACTGTTGGATGTCTTGACCTTACAGAACCTAACAGTTCCGAGCGTCGTGATGCTTATGCATGCGACATAACTTTTGGTACAAATAACGAATTCGGTTTTGATTATCTTCGGGATAATATGGCCACATCTCCCGAACATTGTGTTCAACGGGAGCTGAATTTTGCGATCATTGATGAAGTCGATAATATTTTGGTCGATGAGGCCAGGACGCCTTTAATTATTTCAGGCCAGGTAACTCGTTCGAATAAGGAGTACGAAGAGCTTAAACCAAGAGTTGCCAGACTGGTTAGTTTACAAAACAAGCTGGTTCAGAAAGTCGTTGCTGAAGCCGAGGAACTGTTGCAACAGGAAGGCAAAGAGTATCAATGCGGTTTGAAGTTGTTGATTGCACAACGTGGTGATCCTAAAAACAAACGACTTGCAAAGTTACTGAAAGAGCCAGGAGTTGCAAAAAACATGAAAACAGTTGAAACTGATTACCTGCGTGATAAAAAACTGCATGAAATTGAGGAGGAGCTTTTTTATACAATTGATGAATCCGGTCATAGTGCTGAACTTACAGAAAAGGGACGTGCTTCAATTAGTGGCGATAATCCGGAGTTTTTTATTGTACCTGATCTTGCAGAGATAATTGGAAAAATTGATAATGATTCATCTTTGGCTCAGGAAGAAAAATCACTTAAACGGGAAGAAGCTCACAGATTCTATGCTGAGAGATCTGAAAGGATACACTCTGTAAGTCAATTGTTAAAAGCATATTCATTATATGAGTGTGATGTTGATTATGTAGTGCAGGATGGGCAGATTCTTATTGTTGATGAATTTACTGGTCGAATTCTTCATGGAAGGCGATACAGTGAGGGACTTCACCAGGCTCTGGAGGCTAAAGAAGGAGTTAAAGTTGCCGGTGAAAATCAGACTCTGGCTACAATCACTTTTCAAAATTTCTTCAAAATGTATAAAAAGGTAGCTGGCATGACAGGTACTGCTGCAACTGAAGCCGGGGAGTTTCATGAAATTTATAAGCTGGATGTAGTTACCATTCCAACAAACAGACCGCTGAAAAGGGTCGATAGTCAGGATGAAATATATAAAACCCAACGTGAAAAATATGATGCTGTAGTAAAAGATATTGAGCAGTTTCAGAAAGAGGGTAAACCCTGTCTTGTAGGTACTACATCGATTGAAAAATCTGAACATCTAAGCAATTTGCTTCAGAGGGCCGGGATTAAGCACGAGGTACTCAATGCAAAACATCATGCAAAAGAAGCTGCAATTATTTCTCAGGCTGGGCGTTTGGGTTCTGTTACCATTGCTACAAATATGGCTGGTCGTGGTACCGATATAGTTCTTGGGGGTAACTTTGAGGCGATGGCCAATCATGAACTCATAAAAGATGAAATTGATGTAAACAGTATTACACTGGAAGAAAAACGCAAAAGGTTTTCAAAGCTTTATGAGCAGACGCAAGAGGAGCATAAGAAAGTTGTTGAGCTTGGAGGACTTCATATTATTGGTACAGAGCGTCATGAAAGTCGCCGGATTGATAATCAGTTGCGTGGCAGGGCGGGGAGGCAGGGAGATCCTGGATTTTCAAAGTTTTATCTGTCTCTTGATGATGATTTAATGCGAATTTTCGGTTCAGAGCGTATTGCTGCAATAATGGACAGGCTAGGGGCACAGGAAGGGGAGGTAATTTCTCATCCATTGGTGTCCAGATCTATAGGGAATGCTCAAAAACGTGTTGAGGGGCGCAATTTTGAAATAAGAAAACATCTTAAAGAGTATGACGATGTAATGAATTTTCAGAGAACAGAGATTTACGGATTGCGGCAGAGAATCCTTCGGGGAGAAGATCTCAAGGAAGAAATACTGGATCAGATTGATGCTTGTTTATCGGATATCATTATGAAGTATACATCAGATAAACTTCCGGATAACTGGGATTTTCAAGGTCTATATGGTGAGATTCAGACTGTTTTTGGTGTGACATATCGTTTTGATGAAGATCAGTTATCTGCCATAACTCAGGATACGATTTGTGATGAGATATGGAAAGAGATTAAGGAACGGTATGAGGAGAAGGAAAATCGGTTTGGTGAAGATGTCATGCGGCAATTCGAACGCAATGTATTTCTTATGGTGATTGATAATTTATGGAAAGATCATCTTTACGAAATGGATCACCTTAAGGGCGGGGTACAGTATCGGGCTTTTGGACAGAAAAATCCATTGTTTGAATATCAGCGTGAAGGATTGAAACTGTTTGAAGAGCTTCGCAGTAATATTGCACATGAAATTTCGAGTTTTATCTTCAGGCTTGAGCGTGTTGAACAACAAAGAAGTCGAAGTATAGATCATTCAAAAACTGTTCATAGTGACTTCAATCTTTTCTCCACAGAAAACCAGACAGCAGGAACTCAGCCAAAAAATTCATTTCAGCCCAATATCGTAACAAACAAAGGGACTTCTGGAAATCAGCCTCTGGTAAAGACTGCTGTACAGGTTGGACGTAATGAACCATGTCCGTGCGGTAGCGGGAAAAAGTATAAAAAGTGTTGTGGAAGTATATGAGCAGAGGCTTGTTTTTCACATTTGAAGGTATAGACGGTTGCGGGAAAAGTACTCAGGTAAAAGAGACTGTGCAGTGGCTTGAATCTCGTGGCTTACCAGTTACTGTTACACGTGAGCCTGGTGGAACTGTAATTTCAGAAAAAATTAGACAGATTCTTATTAGTGAAGAACATGGGGAGATGGTAAATGAGTGTGAATTGCTTCTGTATCTGGCTGCCAGGGCACAGCATGTACGTGAGAAAATTTATCCTCTTCTTCAAAAAGGTAACATTGTAATCTGCGATAGATTTCAAGAGGCGACTTTTGCATATCAGGGTTTTGGAAGGAATATAGAGATTGATTTTTTAAAACAGATGAACAGTTTTGCTACTTGTGGTTTGATACCTGATTTGAGTTTTGTAATAGATCTGGACGTGGAGCTTTCTTTTAAACGGATCGAGAGAATGAAAAGGAAAAAAGACCGTATAGAACTTGGAGGGAAAGAGTTTTTTGGTAAAATCAGGGAGGGATACAGAAAACTGGCATTAATGGATCCTAAGCGTATTAAGGTTCTTGATGGAAATTTGCCAATAAGTGAACTGACAGGGCATATCAGGGAAGAAATCGAAAAAAATATGAGAATTAATGAATATATTGGATAAAATAGAGGAATCATTATTGCTACTGATATATTTTTAATAAATTGTAAGTTTCAATTTTTCAGAATTCTTTTAATTGTAAAGGTAAGGTGAAAGATTCACTTACGTGCAGTTAAAGTGTTAAGACAAGCAGGAGATGTAATGGACAGGCAGACTAAAAGAAAGAACCTTACTTTTGTGAAAAACGTACCATTTGCCGGTATTGGAATCATGATACTTTTAATTACCGGACTTGTCGTAGATGCAACGAAAGCAGATGGAGACAGTTTTTATGCTGATATTATCAGATTAGACAATGTCGCGACTAAAATTCATCAGAATTATGTTGAAGAGATGCCTTCAAAAAATCTGATTGATAATGCAATAAAGGGAATGCTGGAAACTCTTGATCCACATACAAGTTATTTTGAGGCAAAGCAGTATGAGGAACTGAAAATTCATACAGAAGGTAAATTCGGAGGATTGGGAATCCAGATTTCAATTCGGGATAAAGTATTAACTGTAATGACTCCCATAGCTGGTACACCTGCATCGAGAGCTGGTATACAGTCCGGGGATCAGATTATTAAAATTGACGGAAAATCTACAAAGGGAATCACTATTGACAAAGCTGTCAGTAAACTGAGGGGAGAACCCGGGACACCGGTTGAAATAACTATCAAAAGAAAAGGTGAGACAAAAGATATTGATTATTCAATAAAACGTGAAATTATTCATATTAAATCAGTTCCTTATTACGGAATGCTTGAGAATGGGATCGGATATATACATCTTCAGACATTCTCTCAGGAAGCAGGATCAGAGGTAGAGAGAGCCATTAAAGAGTTGGCTAAAAATGATTTAAAAGGGTTGGTTTTTGATTTGAGACACAATCCGGGAGGACTTCTTCCTCAGGCAATTGAGGTTGCCGAAAAGTTTTTGCCAAGAAAATCTCTGGTAGTTTCTACCCGTGGGAGAATTAGAGGACAGAATAAAGAATTTTATTCTGCATCTCAACCGGTGTTACCAGAAGATATTCCTTTGGCAGTTCTGGTAGATTATGCAAGTGCAAGTGCATCCGAGATTGTATCCGGTGCAATACAGGACTGGGACAGAGGGATAATAGTTGGTGATACTACTTTCGGTAAGGGATCTGTTCAAAGTATTTTACCGCTGGGAGACAAAACTCATCATTTGAAACTGACCACGGCATTTTATTATACTCCTTCAGGTCGTTGTATTAATCGTCCCGAAAACTCTTTCCGCAATAAGGAAAATCCTGATGAAGAGGAGGATATGGAAGAAGACAGTGGAGCAGATAATAAGGATAATAACGGGACAAAAGATACAGATTCAAAAATTGATACTGTTGAGTATAAAACTAAAAACGGCAGGGTCGTATTTGGTGGTGGAGGCATAATTCCGGATTCTGTTGTTGATATTCAATATATAAGTTTGCCGGTACGTGCAATTTTCGGAAAAGATGCTTTTTTTCAGTTTGCAAACCATGAATATCCCAAACTAAAGAAAAGAAAAGTGAAAGTTGATGGGAATTTTGAACTTGATGAAACGATCATGAACGATTTTTTTACATATCTTGATTCCATTAAATTTACTTATAACAGCCTGGCACAGATAAGGTTTGATGAATTCAAGTTAAGTGCAGGTATTAAAGATTCGCTGGATTCTGACGGTAAGAAAGTTGAGATTTATCCGGAATTGCCTGATTGGAATGATAAAGATGCTAATGAAATCAGGTCTATGGCAGAAAAACTGGATTCACTCCTTGTAAAAGAGAGCAGAAGTGCACTCACGAAAAATGAGGATGAAGTCAAAAAGTATCTTCGTGAGGCTCTATTGATCAGGGAATTTGGTCAGGACCATGAAATATATTATAAGGCAAAACTTGCGGATGATCCGCAGTTAAAGGTTGCATATTCGATTATTTCGGATGAAATAAAATACCAAAAGTTACTTCAGCCAAAAACTGCTGTTGAAACTGAAAAGCTGGAAAAATAGATTTTTACAAGGTTATTTTCGCATGACTGGCTGTCTGCTATATATGGAAGACAGCCATATATTGTTTACATCAAGTAAGCTTCAGGTAATGCAGATAACCTGCAAAACAGTAATAAATATCATATCTGTACATTTAAGGGAGAGAGTATGATTAATAAGATGAGGGAATTAGCTCCCGTTATCATGTTAGTTATTATTATAACATTTATTGGAGGCACAATATTTCTGGACTGGGGGATGAATATTGCTGGTGGAAAAGAACGGATTAATTATGCAGGAAAGGTTGATGGGAAAGAGATACCTTTATCCTATTTCGATCAGCAGGTTACACAGGAAAGACAGAATCTCGGACAGGGAAATTCTGAAATACCTCCCAATGAGTATCGAATGGTTCCACAACGGGTATGGGAAAGAGAAGTTAGCAGAATTCTGTTGCAGAATGTCTTGAAAAAGATGAAAATCGGTGCTTCAGCTGAAGAGGTCTTTGAATACATCAAAAGAAACCCTATGCCAGGTATAGATACAGCATCTATATTTTTAACTGATGGCGTCTTTGATACTACTAAATATGTCGAATTTTTAAATAACCCCGATAATTATGATTATTATCCCTGGCTGGTTAATATTGAGCAATACACAAGAGAGATGATTATCCCGGTTCAAAAACTCGAAAATCTGTTAACGGCGGGTGCATTTCCAAGCAGGTCCGAAATTGAACACCAGTATTTTATTGATAATCAGAAAGTTTCTTTTGAATATATTCAGGTTAAATCAGACAAGTTTCAGGTTGATTCATCTGAAATTACAGATCAGATGATTAATGAATATTATAAAGCAAATCAGGATTCTTTCAAAACCAATGAGCAACAGGTTCAGGTTTATTATGTGAAAATTCCTAAAAAAGTTACTGAAAAGGATCGTCAAATATATAAACAGGAATTGAATGACCTGAAACAGCGTATCAAATCTTCAGAATTACCATTGGCTGAAGCATTTGGAGAAGAAGCAAAATTTGAATCGGACGATCCGGGAAGTGCTGCCAGTGGAGGTGATCTGGGGTGGTTTTCCAGAGGAAGGATGGTTCCGGAGTTTGATTCTGTTGCGTTTTCAATGGATACCGGAGAAATTTCAGAACCGGTAAAAACTCAGTTCGGATATCATATAATATTGGTTGAAGACAAAAAAGAGGAAAATGGCGAAATCAAGGTTAAGGCTCGTCACATACTGAGAAAAATTTCTCCTACTATTGAAACTCTTGATATGCTTTCAGAAAAGTGTGATAGCTTAAGAAATGAAATCCTGAAAAACGGATTGACAAAAGCTGTAAAGGGGAAAGAGGGAATAGAGTTTGATTCAACTGATTTCTTTAAAAAAGGTGATCCGTTACCTGGTATAGGATATCTTACTGGTGCAGGACAGTTTGCATTTAGTGAAGATAAAGATAATGTTTCGGAAAGACTTGAAAACACTGATGGTTTTTATCTGCTTTCTGTCAAACGCACAATAGATAAAGGAACAATGCCTTTAGATGTTGTTCGACCTCGTATTATCAAAGAACTTCAGGTAACTCTAAAAAAATCTGATGCTCAAAAGTTTGCAAAAAGTTTATTGCAGAAATCAGGTCAGGAATCATCTCTGGTTGATATGCTAAATTCCATGAAAAAAACTCAGGTGATAGAAGAAGGTGTTTCTGAAAAAGCAGATCAGGATTCATCAAAAGCTGATTTGAAGAATGATGATTCGGTATATGTTTACGGGAAAATTGATTCTACTGCAATTTCAAGTTACATTCCTGGTATCGGATATAACTCAAAAATTGCAACTGCTGCTGCATCACTTCCTGAAGGTAAAATATCCGGTATTATTGAATATAGGGATGATTTTTATATTGTTAAGACTATCTGGAAAAACAGTGTAGATCCAGTTGTGTGGGATTCTCCTGATGTTAAAAGAATTGAAGAGAACCTTAAACAGCAAATAAAACAGAAGATCTATTTTGACTGGTATACAAGCTATAAAGAACAAGCTGATATCGTAAGTAATATTACAGATCTTTATCTGGATTGATAATGCCCGGCACGAATAAAAACGTGCAAACAAATTTGACTATTATTGGTTTTTGTTGTAGATAATAGCCAGAAAGCAAGTAAATAAAATCATGAGGTGGACATTTTTATTAAATGTCCACCTTTTTTTATAGTACTTGAATGGTAAGCAAATGGGTTTTATTTGTCGGATAGGATGCTGTTTTTTAATTCTCAATTTCTTTAAAGTTAGCTATTTGGGTTTGTGGCATATTAATACAGTTTCATTTTCACTAAATCCATAAAAATTGTCGAACTTTTCTGTGAAATTCCTTATCTCGACTTTGAACCCGACATTCTTGAGTCTGTTTTTAAGACCATTAATTGAATATATTCTGACATGATCCGATTGACCAAAAAAATGTTTCCGTTCTTCAGGTGTTTTTATAGTATCGTCTTCAAAAATATCACCGTCTTTAAATGGTGTTTGAATCAGGCAGTATCTGTTTTTTTTTAGAACTCTCCAAAGTTCTTTCATTGCCATGATATCATAATCTATATGTTCAAGAATATGATAACAAATAATTAAATCAAAACACTCACTTACCGACCCGATATGTTTGATATCATAGGAAATATCAGATAAAAAATCACCTGATAAATCGGAGCTGAAATAAGAATAGTTCCCTTTTTTCATTACCCGGTATATACTTCGTGAAGGGGAAAAATCCAGAATTCTGTAATTATCCTTTAGTAATTTATCGTTATTCAGAATTTGCCAAAGCCTTCTGATTCTTTGAAAACTGCCGCATCGTGGGCAAAGTCGATTATCATTGTTGATTTTTATAAAAGATCGAATCGTTTTATGACAGATGTTACATTGAAAACAATTGCCTGTATAACGCAGATAGTACAGATATCGGAATGGATATTCATACCGAAATAAGATTTTTTTGGGTATGAGTTTTGAAATAAAATGTTTAACTTCCTGGTACATGATATTGCTTCGTTTTGTTTAAAAAATCTTGAAATTGTGTTTGCAACCCGGTAAATGTTTCTTTTAACAAAATTTTCAGAGTCGTACTGATGGTTACTCGAGTTGAACCAAAGTTAAAATATATTAAAATTCGTTTGGTTGTGAAATAAACCATATCTCACCGGATTTCATCATCAATCATCTAATACTGAAACAAACTCTCACGGTTGCATAATATATATTAATAGATTCTATTGATATGGGGAAATGATTTTTCCTTAATTCAGAACTGTCTTGTAGATTAAATAGTTTTAACGTTACCATTTTTGGTGCAATACAGGGATCTCCTCAAAGAAACAGAACCTCTGGATCACAGGGGGGATGTCAGTTTCGCATAGATAAAAATTTCCGAATGTTACTGTTCATAATTTGGTATTGTAAAATGAACTCTTAATTAAGAGGGGTGATCATGAGTTTTGAGCAGCTGCTAAGACCAAAATCTGTGGCGGTTGTCGGGGCGTCTGCGACTCCTGGCAAAGTTGGTTATGAAATTCTTCATAATTTGATTAATGATCAGTTTGAAGGTGAAATTTATCCGATTAATCCTGTTGCTAATGAAATACTGGGTAAAAAGTGTTTCAAAAAGTTAAACGAGATTCCTGGTAAAATTGACCTTGCAATTTTTGTTATAAAGCGTGATCTTGTGATACCTCTACTTCATGAATGTGTTGAAAAAGGTATAAAAGCTGTTATTGTAATTACTGCTGGTTTTGGTGAAACTGGTGAGGAAGGCAGGAAGCTTCAACAGGAGATGGTTAATATTGCAAGAGATAATGACATCGCACTTGTAGGACCGAACTGTTTGGGTTTATTGAGTCCATGGAATAAATTGAATGCTTCATTTGGACAGAGTATTGGTGTTCCAGGTGCAATTGCATTGATTTCACAATCAGGTGCTCTTTTAACAGGTGTTCAGGATATTGCAGCGAACGGGAAAATGGGTTTTTCTGTATTGGCCTCGATTGGCAACAAGGCTTTGCTTGACGAAGTTGATTTTCTTGAAAATCTGAAAAATGATGAAAATACAAAGGTAATTTGTGCATATCTCGAAAACATTTCTCGTGGTCAGGATTTTATGAGAGTTGCCGAAGTAGCAGGGAAAGTCAAGCCTATTGTCATTGTCAAGGCAGGGCGGACGAAAGCCGGAGCTAAAGCGGCATCATCACACACTGGAAGTCTTGCAGGTGCTGATTCTGCTTATGCTTCAGCTTTTGAACGTACAGGAGTAATACGGGCAGAATCAATTGAGCAGCTTTTCGATATTGCGATGGCGTTTGCCTATCAACCACTTCCTGAAGGAGACAGGGTTGCTGTTGTTACCAATGCTGGGGGGCCGGGGATAATGATGTCGGATGCACTTGAACTTTCAGGATTAAAGATGGCACAGCTTGATACAGATACTACACAGAAACTTCTCGATATACTTCCTGCGGCTGCATCGGTGCATAATCCCGTTGATGTACTTGGGGATGCTTCAGGTGAATTATATGAAAAGGCAATGGAATTGCTGATGCTTTCAAATTCTGTTGACAGTGTAATAGTAATACTTACACCACAAAAAATGACTGATGATCAGGATGTGGCAAAAAGGGTTATTGGTTTGTCAAAAAAATATAATAAACCGATATTTACCTGCTTTATTGGCGCAGATATCATTGCAAAAGGAGTAAATCTTTTAAGAGAAAACAAAATTCCACAGTATCCCGTACCGGAAAGGGCTGCAAAAGCAATGCTGGAGATGGTTAAATACAGCAGGTATAAGAGAAGGCCATTAAGGGTTGTGGAAAGGTTTGCTGTAAATAAATACCCGGTAATAAAGATCATAAAAGCATACCGTTCGCGTGAATTGTATGAAATAGGTGAGGTCGATGCCAAGGCGATCATGAAAGCATATAATTTCGATGTTCCACCAGGAGCTTTGGCAATATCGGTTGATGAGGCTACGAGGTTTGCCGATGAGCTTGGATATCCTGTAGCCATGAAAATATCCAGCCCTGATATTCTTCATAAATCTGATGTTGGTGGAGTGAAAATTGGGCTTCACAACAGAGGTCAGGTCGAGGATGCTTTTGAACTTATGATGCTTCGTGTAAAGAGAAAAATGCCGGACGCAGATCTCCGTGGGGTTCTTTTGGAAAAAATGGTTCCCGCTAACAGAGAAGTAATTTTAGGAATGAGCAAGGATCCGCAGTTCGGTCCGGTTTTGATGTTTGGATTAGGGGGTATTTTTGTCGAAGTTTTAAAAGATGTCAGTTTTGGACTTGCTCCGATTACAGTTGAAGAAGCAATGAAAATGATACAGAGTACAAAATCATATAAATTGCTTACTGGTGCTCGCGGACAAAAACCGGTAGATATTATGGCTATAGTTATAAATCTCCAGAGAATGTCGCAGTTGGTAATGGATTTTCCTGAAATTACAGAAATTGACATTAATCCATTAATGGTTGGACCAGAGGGTGACGGTGCCCATGTTGTTGATGCACGTATTATCATTAGCAAGGAGACCAATAAATGACTGCCTGGAAAGAATTATATGACAGCAAGCTGACTAACGCACAGCAGGCTGTGCGTTTGATCAAGTCGGGAGCGCGTATTCTGATAAGTACCGGTTGTGCTCAACCACAAACTCTTATTGAAGAGCTTGTAAGTGAGGAAACAGAAATATTTGATGCCGAGATTTATACTCTGCTTCCTCTGGGACCTGCTCCTTACATTAACGAAAAGTTCAGTAAAAAATTCAGAGTATGCAGCTTTTTTATCTCTCAATCAATACGTGAGGGTATCAATCAAAGGCATGGTGATTATATTCCTGTATCCATGTCCGAAATACCTTCTCTTTTTAAAAGTGGCAAAATACCACTACATACGGTTTTGATACAGACAAGCCCTCCGGACAATAATGGTCAGTTAAGTCTGGGTATTTCTGTTGATATTGTTAAATCTGCTGTTGAAAACAGTCTTGCAGTAATAGCAGAAGTAAATAAAAACATGCCGATTACATCAGGTGATTCATCAATACCAATAGAGATGGTAGATGCGATTGTCGAAAGTGACAGACCGATTCTGGAGTATTCGTTTAATACTGACGACCCTGTATGTGATGCAATTGCAAGGAATGTTGCTTCATTGATTGATGATGGTTCTACTGTTGAATTTGGAATTGGAGCTATCCCACAGGCTGTTTTCAGATATCTTGACAATAAAAAGGATATTGGTGTTCACACTGAATTCTTTTCTGACGGTATTATTCCGCTTATTGAAAATGGTGTAATTACAGGAAGAAGAAAAGGACTGAACAGGGGAAAAATAGTTGCAAGTTCCTGTGCAGGATCAAAAAAACTGTATGACTACATAAATGGTAATCCTCTTTTTGATTTCCGCCCATCGGAATATGTGAACGACCTTTTTATTATAAGTCAAAATCACAAAATGGTTTCTGTAAATTCAGCTCTGGAAGTGGACATAACGGGTCAGGTATGTTCTGACTCAATTGGGTATGAATTTTTCAGCGGGGTAGGCGGACAGGCTGATTTTACCAGAGGTGCTGCAAGAGCAAAAGATGGGAAATCCATAATCGCACTGCCTTCAAAAGCTAAAAACGGTTCAGTTTCACGAATTGTTCCATCACTTTCTGAGGGTGCCGGAACAGTAGTGACCCGCAGTGATGTCCATTATGTGGTAACTGAATATGGCATAGCAGATTTGTTTGGCAAGAGCATTCGTGAGAGAGTTCTTGCACTGACAGAAATCGCACATCCGGACTTTCGCAATGAGTTACTAAAAACTGCAAAAATTCATAATTACATTTTTCCTTATCAGAAAGAACTGCCGGTTGAAAGTCTCAGGTATTTACGTGAATACGAGACAACGCGAACGCTTTCGGAAGGAACTGAACTGTTTTTCAGACCGATTCGACCCACTGATGCAAAAGAGTTACGGGATATGTTTTACTCACTTTCTGAGCAATCAATTGCTTTCAGGTTTTATGAGCAGATTAAAGCATTCCCACACAAATTTATCCAGGATTTCACTGCAATAGATTTTTCAAAAGATATGGCGATTGCTGCAACGGTTCAGGATTTGGGGGGGGAGCAGATTATTGGTATTGCTCAATATAATCTGGATCCTGCGACAAAAAGGGCAGAGGTTTCTTTTCTGGTTCGTGATGACTGGCAGGCAAAGGGGGTCGGTACGATTCTTCTTGAAATTTTAACCGATATTGCGCGTAAACGCGGTGTCGTCGGATTTAATGCAAAAGTTCTCGTACAGAATCAACTGATGCTGGGAGTTTTTTATAATTCCGGGTTTAAAATTACAACTAAAAAGGAAGATGACCTGTATCAGATTTCATATAATTTCCGGAAAGAGTAGTTTACTTTTAAATACCGGATTTTAAAGTTCTGTCTCGATCCGGTGTTTATTGAGTGACAAAGTATTTTCTTTTTTGCCATGGATTATTATCTGAATTTACATGTGGGTTTTTCTGTATCTTTCAAAGGGACTGGAATGTTTGTACTAACCTGGAACAATGTACTTTTTAGACTATATTGAATTCACCAAATGTTGAGTCAAAGTGTCAAAGTATACATTAAAATAAATGAAATTTTCTGTAAAAAAAATGAATGCAGTTTGAAAACTTATCCATATATGTATGTGAGAATCGTAATGTGCATAGGATAAATTTGAGGTTTCTTTTTCACCTGCTTTTCATATGAGGATTATGAGTCTGCATATATTCTGGTTGTGTTTTGTTCCGCTTTTTGTTGCTGTTGATCCTATTGGGGTTATGCCGATTTATTTATCGATAACAGAAGGAATCGAATTACACAGACGCCGTTCAATCGTTTTTACTTCTGTAATTACAGCCATGATTGTTGGATTACTTTTTTTATTCATTGGAGAGGCTGTTTTTCGGCTTTTGGGTATTACTGTCGGAGATTTTATGATCGCTGGTGGAATAATACTATTTCTGATTTCTGTAAGTGATCTGTTAACTGTAGAAAAATCATTACGTAAGGTTGTACGTGCAGAATCAATGGGACCGGTTCCCATTGGTGTACCTCTGATAGCAGGGCCTGCGGTTCTTACAACAGTTATGTTACTTATTCAGGAGTATGGTTTTTTCCCAACTGCTGTAGCAATGATTGCCAATATTCTTATTGCAGGTGCAATATTTTTGCTCTCTGGACATATCATAAGAATAATCGGGAATTCAGGTTCAAAAATAATGTCCAAAATAGCGAGTCTGTTTCTGGCTGCGATCGCAGTAATGATGGTTCGCAGGGGTATATTTACCATATTGGAAAACAGTTTGATGTAAAGATAAAGTGCAGGGTGATATATGTTAAAAGCGGCTGATGAAATCAGAAAACACCTTTTTTCTCTTACCGCAAAAGGTATTAAATATGATCTGGAGAGAATAAACAAAGCGGCAGAAAAATGCGGTTCACCTCAGAACTGTTACAGATTATTTCATATAGCAGGTACAAACGGCAAGGGTTCGACATGTTATTTTCTTGAGTCAATACTCCGTGCAGGTGGATTCAAAACAGGTTTGTTTACTTCTCCGCATATAGTCAAATTTGAGGAAAGATTTCGAATTAATGGCAAGGATGTAAGGGAAAAGGAATGGATCGATGTTTATAAGGATTTGCATTTAATTATTGATGAGTTCGGTCTGACTTTTTTTGAAGCAATTACACTTATTGCATTTGAACTTTTCAGACGAGCAGGCATTGATTATTTGGTATGTGAAACAGGGTTGGGGGGGAGGCTTGATGCTACCAATATCATAAAGCCTGTCGTTTCTGTAATAACTTCAATTTCAGTGGATCATCAGGAATACCTTGGTAATTCCATTATTGATATTGCAAAAGAAAAGGCTGGTATCATTAAAGAAAATACTCCTGTAATAACCGGAAGTAATGATAACGTTGAGGTTATAAACCTTATTAAAAGGGTATGTCTGGAGAAAAATGCACCCTTCAAAGTCATTTATGATGATCAGTATACAGCAAACAATGAGAAAGTATTTACAGAATTTAAATGGGGCGGATTTGATTACCAGATTAAAGCATCTGGTGATTTTCAGGTTAAAAACGCTTTACTGGCCATAGAAGCTGTTAACCAGGCCAGTATGTTTGATTATGCATCTGTATATGATGGTTTAAAAAACACACTTATACCTGCAAGATTTCACCAGGTTAAAATTGATGATAAGACAGTTATTTTTGATGTAGGGCATAATTGTCAGGCTGCAACAGTATTGAGAAAAGAGATTCAGAGTTCTTTTGGAAATAGAAGAGTATGTATTGTAACCGGAATCATGAAAGATAAAGATGTTGCAGGGATACTTCAGATATATTCAGGTTTTGCTGATCATATTATTTTAACGCGCCCATCTACATCCAGAGCCGAATTTCCAGAAAAGATGATTATGATGATAAAAGATAAGGGAAGTACAAGATTCAGCATTAAAGATACCATACCACTTGCCGTTGCAGCTTCATTTGAAACGGCAAATGATGTTGTGTGCATATGTGGTTCTTTTTACACTGTAGGTGAAGCCTTTGAATATCTGGGAATCGAGACATGAAGAATACTCAACTAAGCAGTTCATTTGAGAAGAAGGAAGGGAATGCTCATATTTCCATAAATCTGTAAATTAACATACCGAAACTGAATAATCTTGAACTTATTTACTTCACCTGATAATAGATTGTTTTTTTATGGGAGAGCATGTTATAATCATTGCTGTAATTTGAAACTGATTCTGATGAACCGATAAAGAGGTAACCGGAGGGTTTCAGTAAATCTGCAATTCTTTTAAGAATGTCTCTTTTAAACAAATCAGAGAAATAGATCAGGACATTCCGGCAGAATACAATATCAAATTTTCCTAAAGTGTTGTAGGAATCCTGAAGATTAAGTTTTTTAAAACTTACCATTTTTTTTATATTATCATTTACTTTCCAAAGATTGCCATCCATGGAGAAGTACTTGTCCCTTATATCTGTCTGCAGTCCGCGTGATATGACGAGTGAATCATAGATACCGGATTTAGCTGAAGCCAAGACGGATTCACTGATATCGGATGCAACTATTTCGAAATAACTGCCATAATGCGAACTGTTTTGTTTAAAGTATTCAAGAATACTCATGACAATAGAGTAGGGTTCCTGACCTGTTGAACATGCTGCAGACCATATTCTTATCTTGTTTTTTCTTCCTGAGGAAATATCGTTAGAAAATATTGGCAGCAGTTTTTCGGAAAGAGTAGTGAATGGATGAATATCTCTGAACCAGAATGTTTCGTTGGTTGTTATTGAATCAATGATTCTATCCCGCAGTTGGTTTGATTTATCACTGCGGATTTTATTAAATAATTCAACAAACGTTTTGCAGTTATAATCAAAAAGCAGATGTCTTAAGCGATTTTCAATAAGATATGCTTTTGAATTTTCGAGGTGAATCCCGCAGTTCTTTTCAATATAGTCCTGAAAGAGGCTGAATTCATTATCAGTTATTTTATATTGCATAAAAAGACAAGTATCCTGAAAAGTATGGGTTTAGTTCCAAATTCCTGGTTTCTACAAAAATTATTATTTCATGGTAAATTTGACCATTTCAGATGCTATTTGATCGAGCGGCAGAGATATGTCAGATAAACCTGCTTCATATACAGATCTTGGCATGCCATAAACTATACATGAGGATTCTGATTGGGTAATGCAGTAACATTTTTGTCGTTTTAATGAACGCACTCCATTGAGGCCGTCGTTTCCCATGCCGGTAAGTATCAAGGCCAGTACTCCCTGATTGCCATAGTTTGCTGCAACTGATCTGAAAAGTACGTCAACAGAGGGTCGGCAGCTGTTTTCCGGCGGTTCTTCATTTAGCCCGATGACAAGAGCATCATTTATATTTCTCACTATCATATGTTTGCCTCCGGGCGCGATATAGACGATACCTTTTTGAATCGGATCCTTCTGCGATGCTTCAACTACCCTGAGATTTGATTTACGGGAAATGGATTCCGCAAGTGATTTTGTAAATAAAGGCGGCATGTGCTGTACAACAAGAATCGGTAAAGGGAAATTGGATGGGAGCATTGGAATAAGTTTACCTAAAGCTTCTGGACCACCCGTAGAGACACCTATACAACAAACAGAGAACTGGCCTGGATGAATTTTTACAACAGGTGAAGGAGACCTGCGAACCGGGACATGTGATTCCTTTTTGTATTCATCCTTTGGGTTCTGTCTTTTTAAAGTGGAGTTTTGTTTTAAAGATACCAGGCGTATGACTGATCGAAGATTGTGTTGCAATTCTTCAATGTTTTTCTGTTGATCTTTTCCAGTTGGTTTCCTGATGAAATCTATTGCACCGGATTGAAGAGCTTCAATGGTACTTTTTGTACTTTGAGTTTCGATTCCACTGATCATTACAACAGCGATTTTTGGGTAGGAACTTTTAATTTTTTTTAGTGTATCTATTCCATTCATTTCCGGCATATGTACATCAAGTAAAACCAGGTCTGGTTTGGTAAATGATATCTTTTGTAATGCAATTTTACCATTCGGGGCAGTGCCGGCAAGTTCTGCATCCGGAAGCTCTTCAATTATACCGGAAAGTATTTTCCTGTAAACTACTGTATCATCAACTATTAGAGTGCGCAATCCCATGTTATTCCGTTGTTTTAAACTTATTAACGATTTTGTTTAATTGATCTATCATTCCAGTAAGTTCATCGATGCTGTTTTTGATCAGCCCGATTCCTTCTGCTGCCTGTTGTGTTCCGGAATCAACACCCTTGATATTTGATGTGATTTCCAGAAAGCTGTTAGCTGTTTCGCTGACATTTCCGGCAATATCATTTGCAAAAAGGTTGGCTTCATTCATATTCTTTGAGATCTCAGTAATTGTAGCAGATTGTTCTTCTACTGAACTTACAATTGAGTGAGAAACTGAATTAATCTCCCTGATAATTTGTGTTACTTGTCCGATTGCACCTATTACTTCTGATGTATTGGTTTGCATCAGTTCAATCCGTCTCTGTATATCATCTGTTGCTTGTGATGTCTGTTTTGCCAGGTTTTTTACTTCATTTGCAACAACTGCAAACCCTTTTCCGGAACTGCCTGCCGATGCTGCTTCAATAGCTGCATTTAATGCAAGAAGATTAGTCTGTTCTGAAATATCGTTAATTACTTCAATTATATTTCCGATCTCTTTGGCAGCTTTTTCAAGATTTTCCATGATCTTTTGTGTTGAATCGGTTTGCTCATTTGCATCAATTGCCAATGAAGACTCTTTTTGGCAGCTTTTTGCTACTTCATTTATTGATACACTCATTTGTTCAATAGCGGTTGCAACTGTGTTTATGGATGATGACATGTCTTTTGCAGCGGAAGAGATACGATTGACATTATCAGATGCCATTGAAGTTGATAATGATACAGACTGACTTTGAGAGCTGATTTCCTGAGTATTGGATGCCAATTGTGTTGATGCAGCTGAAAGATTTTCAGATGATGTTGCAAGTATGGATGTGTTGTCGGCAATCTGCCTGATTATGGTTCGTAGTCTTTTGAGGAAATCATTGAACCAGTAAACCATTGATCCGATTTCATCCCTGGCTGTATAGTTTATCTGTTTTGTAAGATCTCCCTCTCCCTCTGCAATATCCTTAAGCATAGAGACAACATTTTTTATTGGTTTGGTGATTTTATCACCCAGCATGAATCCAAGTGACAGAATAAGTATAGAGCTGATAATTGCTACCAGAATCGAAAAGACCCGTAATTTATCGGCAAAAGACTCTGATTCTAAACGTAAACTATAAGACTCGTCTTCAGAAATTTCTATGGTTCTGTTTATCACTTTATCCAGTTCTCTTAAGATAACCTGAATGGTGGTATTGTAGAATTCAGAAGCTGTATCCAGTTTTTTGTCTCTTAAATGATTGTCAAGTTCAACCGCACTGGAATGAAGATTTCTGTGTAATTGTTCAATTTTTGACAGGTCTTGTCTGGTTTTCGGGATATGCTTTTCGAGCATACTGCGGCCGCTGCTGTAAAACCATTTACCGAAATTGCATTTACGATTATCTGTTTCGACATCAAGTGATGTTGTATTGTCATTATATCTGAATTTACCGGCTTCTTCTGCCCAGTTTTTATGATCAATCTGTGCTTTGTATAGCTGATCTATTTCATCATTGATCTCTCCTGCAAGCATCAGTTTCCTGTCGATACTATCGACACTGTAAACTGCGATTGCACCGATCATGAAATTAACAAGTGAACTTATGAGCGTTATGGCTACAATTTTAGTTTTTAGACTGTAATCATTTAATAGGTTCATACAGACAGTTCCTGCATGTTTTGATGATTGAGAATAGAAATCATATTTAACAGAATAAGAAGTTTATTATTGAGTTTTACCACCCCGTTAAGGTATTTACCATCAACCTCTCCAATATTTGGTGGTGAAGGTTCGATCGAATCATCATCAACAGATATGATATCCCCAACATTGTCGACCAGTATACCGGTTACATCTGAAGATGTTAAGTTTTTGATGTTTGATTTAAGAATAACACAACTGGATTTTGAACCTGAAGATCTCTTTCCAAGGTTAAGATGTACACCTGGATCAATTACAGTTACTATCTGTCCACGCAGGTTCATGAGACCGCAAATATAATCGGGAGCGAGAGATACCGGGGTTATTTCGATAAATCGTGTGATTTCCCGAATAAGATCCAGGTCAATGCCAAAAAAGTAATTACCAATTTCAGTTGTAACAAAAGATTTCTGCATTAGTGTACTCCTGCATTGCTGTTTACAGCTCCAAGAAGAGCAGGCATATCCAGTATGATGGTCAGTCGATCGTTTATGATCATTGATCCGAGAATGCCTGAACCATGTATTTCATTTGTCTGCAGTTTATATTCAGAATGAACAACATCGAATACCTGATTTACTGCCACACCAATTTTCCTTCTATTACGCGGGATGAGCACATAGAAGGTGTCTGATTTATTTTCCGGTTTATTGACAGGTAAAAAGTCGTGTATATGTATAAGAGGAAAAGTTACCTGATCTCGTTTTAAAAATTCACGGTTACCTACCAGTTCAACTTCTTTGCTTTCAGCTGTTTCTATCCGCACAATGGAATCAAGATCAAGACCGAAACGTTCCTGGGTACCTGTATCAAAAAGAAGTATCTCGTGAAGATCATTTTGCAGATCATTTTGATTTTTATTAATGGAATCATCTTCGAGATCAGAAAATCTGAGATCTGCTTTTTGTGCTATGCCTCCCGGATCAAGTATCATTGCTACTTTCCCGTCACCCATGATAGTTGCACCAGTATAGCATTGAGTTGATTTGAGATATTCGGGCAATGGCTTGACAACAATCTCTTCGTTATCCAGTACCTGATCAACTACAAGGCCATATAAATATTGACCAGATTTTAAAACAATTACCATTACGGCATTTGAGACATTTTCTCGCCTGTCCTCTTTACCTTTTCTTCTGTTATCTGCCAGTTTGTGGTCTTTTTTATCCGGACCTCTGCGATCAGACCAGTGGGCTCTGCGATCTTCCATTCGTTCGCCTGTTTCGGGGTGAACAAAAGTGGGTTGTAGTTCAAGAAGTTCGGAAAGCCTTACGAGCGGGAGAAGTTTTCCTCTCAGACGCATAACTTCAGCATTCTGAATCCGTTCAATTTTGCTGGTCACTTCAAAAGCTCTTATTCGGACCAGTTCTTCGACTCCTACCTGTGGAATTGCAAAATTCCGTCCTTCAGTACTGATAATAAGTGAAGGGATAATGGCAAGTGTTAAAGGAAGAGTAAGAGTGATTGAGGTTCCATATCCAGGGTCAGATTCAATGTCAATGGATCCTCCGAGCCGTTCGATATTTGCCCTCACAACGTCCATGCCAACTCCTCTTCCGGAGACGTCACTGATTTTTTCTGCTGTGGAAAACCCCGGAGCCATTATAAGCATCTGGATTTCGTGTATAGACATGTTTGCAGCAGATTGGTCGGATATTACTCCTTTGGTGACTGCATGTTCAATAATTTTTTCGCTGTCTAACCCTTTACCGTCATCAGACACTTTTATGATTACTTTTCCACCTTGTTGACTCGCACTTAATTCTAATTTTCCTGTTGGATTTTTTCCTGCTTTGGTTCTTTGCTGTGGAAGTTCTATTCCGTGATCAGCACTGTTACGGACCAGGTGTGTAAGCGGGTCACTAAGTAGCTCTATGATTGATTTATCCAGTTCTACATCCTGACCGGTCATCTCAAGATTGATCTGTTTTCCGAGTTTATGTGCAAGATCGCGGACAACCCGTGGAAATTTCTGAAAGACAACTGATACAGGCTGTAAACGGGTTTGCATAATATTTTCCTGAAGAAGGCTGGTTACTGTATCAATAGATTGTAAAGAGGCATTGATACCGGATATCTCCTGCATCGGAAAAGAAAAACAGTTTTTGAATGATTCTTTAATCTTGTAAAGTTCTGAAAGTAAGGTATTTGCCTCGGATGACGGATTTAATTCGATCGCTTCACTTGCTGATGTAATGGATTGTTCAATTGTTCTGTTGAAATCAGAAAAGTGCGAATCTGTTTGAAGTAAATCTGATAACTTTTTATTGAATAACTGTACCAACTGATTACGACTGAGCACCAGTTCTCCAGCAAGGTTCATAAGATTGTTAAGAAGACTGACTCGTACACGTAAAGATTCATCTATCGCATGAGATTCAGAATGAACAGGTTTTTTTTCGGTTTCGTTTAGTTTGGAAGACTCCTGTTCTTTATTGTGATTATCAGAAGTTTTTGAGTTATCATTTTTAGAAAGTTCCTTTTTATTCAATAACTCTATCTGATTGTCCGGTATCTCGCATCCGGTGCTGATAAGGTCTGGTTCAAGGACTGATGCAAACACGATACTAAAGGTCAGATTTTTATTACTGCTTCCGGATAGTTGTTCAATATCATCTAGATTTACTGTGATATCGAGTATTTCTCCGATTTTTTCCCAGTTCTCAATAATTTTCTGTGGTGTCAGATCCCTTTCTTCAATATCTTTTATTGATTCTGCTGTTATATTGTAAATAAATTTGCCACTTTTCCGAGCTTTTTCCATTTGATCAGGATCAAGATAGGGGTGACCGGGGATAGTGGATTCTTCCGGCTTTTGTGTTCCATCAGAATCTGTTTTGCTTTCTTTTGAAACTGTTTGTTGTCTGAATGGTGCAAGGGTTTCGAGTTCTGGTCCGATATCAATAGAATCCGTATTTTCAATATCATCCATCATGACTTGTAATTTATCAATTCCTTTAAGCAAGGCATCGGTTAAATCCTTTGTTACATTCAGCTCATGATCCCGAATCCGCGACAGGATGTTCTCCATTGAATGTGCAAGCTGAATGACTTTTTCGATTCCAAAAAAACCAAAGCCTCCCTTAATACTATGTACAGCCCTGAAAACTCTGTTAATGAGTTCATCAGAAACCGATTCGCCATTTTGTTCAAGTTCCAGTAAGTCTGGTTCAATATTTTGAAGGTGTTCACGTGATTCCTGAACCAGATCATGCAGCAATTCCATATCCTGCATTTATGATGCCTCCTTGATGGGAAAAACTCTGGTTAGATTGATTTGATTTAAAATACGGTACACATTGGAGCTGGATTCGATTGAAAAATCAAACCCTTTTTTCAGACACTCTTTATACATACCTATGCATAATGATATCCCTCGGGAATCAATATAATCTACCTTGGTAAGGTCGAAAATAATCTCTTTTTCCGGTTTTATACTCTTGAGCTTTTCTAAAAGTTCAGATTCCAGAACGTTTACTCTGTTTCCGACCAGACTGCCACTTATCTTTATCTTTTTGGTTTTTGTATCATAAGTTTTTTTTGTACCAGTGGTCTTCTTTGTACCAGTAGTCTTTATTGAAGAAGAGTTTGTACCTTTTTTTGCCATTTCATTGTTCCTTGCCACAATAAGTCTGAATGTTTGATTTATGAATATTACAAATCATTTTCCAATTATTCAATGATTTTTTACAGATGACCAAGGTTAATTGCTGGTAAGGGAATTATAATAGAGAGTTAATTAAAGTAGCATGCACTAGAGAATGCCTGGTAAATATCGTTTTGTGGTGAAAGTGTCTTAATTTCAGCCCTGATATAACCTGGTTTTTTTACAGGTTTAGTTTCCAGAGGGGTTATTACTTCATAACAGCTTTTTGCATAATCTGTTAAGAGTATTAAACTTTCCTTTTCTGAATCTGGAGCCCCACTGTAAACTGATAATTGTTGTAACTTTCCGAATTCACTGGAACTTACGGCATGTATATAAAGCATTTTTACATCAGGTGAAATGCTTTTTGATGATATTGCATGAGTATTTGGATTGGAACTGAAATTGATTGAAATATAGGGTCCGGTTGTTACGAAAGAAGCTCCGTTGCGGATTCCGTTCAGAATATCTTGTTGAGATTTCATTTTTCCATAAATCCCAGTTTTTCCTGCACCCATAAATCTATGAGAGTTTTCGTATATACTGATAAAGGGAGATAATATTGCACGATAACGGTTAAAATCACCATGTGCATCATTACCTCCCAAAAGCGGTAATCTTATTCCTTGTTGTAATGCTTTGATCCAAAGTGATTTAGCTTTGTTCCATGAAGTAAAAAATCCGCTGTTTAATGCCTGAAAACCATCAAGTTTCCCTGTAATGTCATGTTGAGCCCACGTTCCTCTGTGAAGTAAGACTCTTTGAAGAAGTCCGGATTTTGAACCTGGGTGCGCGGCAAATGCAACACCTCCCTGATCATGGATCTCTTTAATTGTTTGATCTATGGTAAGTTGTTGATTGAATATATTGTTTTTCCGTGCACCATCGAGAGTTCCTGTAATAAACCTGTTTAGTCCTAAACCACACAGATGTACAATTTCGCCATTTCCATTCAAACAGGAGATCTCTTCACCCTGTAACAATGTCGTTTTAAAGGTAGGGCCGGATAATTCTTCAGAAAGCCTCTTCCATAAGCTAAGGGATTGATCTTGAACAAGATAATTGGTTTCACTGCAAGCAAGATCGTATGAATGATCTGTTATTCCAATGAATCTTAAACCCATTGCATCTGCGAATAAATCAATCAGTTGAAGTGGAGGCCCAAATTCAACATGACTTCTTGAAAAGATTGAGTGTACATGAAGATCCCCATATTCACATAAATTGTTGCCTGGTAAAGAATTGGAAGCAACAAAGCATTTAAACGGAAATTTTGAAGATGTTGTCAGGTTGTCATTAAGAATTGTTACAGTCTTTCTTTTCTTCCGCTTAGTTATTGATACTCTGCAGTTTATAAAAATGTTGCCTTCAGGAATTTTTTCCCTGCTTATTATAAAAACAAAAACCCGTGTATTATTTTTAAACGAATGATCAATTTCGTAATGATTTAAATCACTGAAATTGAACAGTTTGGGTGGGTTGTCTTTATGGTTTACTGCAATTGAAACATCTGCAAGTTCTATTGGAAAAAGCTTTATGTCATTCACTATCAAAGCGACAGGAAGATCATGGCCTGGTTTCAGGCGTGCAGGCGTATCAAACAGTATCTCAGGCTCTTTTTTATATAACAGACTGGGAAATAAGGGGAAAAAACGGAAATGAATTTCCGCATAGAGCATTAATAGTGGTATTGAAGAAAACTGGTTGAAATCAAACATGATAATGTAATATAAACCGTTTTATATATCAAATCCTATTAAAATGTGCATGCTTTCTGTGATAAACTGGCTATTATACATTTTAATCAACACCCGGATTTTGTAGATTCATGCATCATGCCTATTTCCAATGATTTGTATTCTGTATTTACAAAATTTCTTGCGATTATAATAGGTGCACTTTTAAATGAGAAATTTGATTTGACTACATAAGTGTTTGAAATGAGGCTTATGATGTTGACTCTGTAGCAATTAGGGTTCGTAACTGGTATTAAATTTGTTCTTTTACTATCGGTTCGGTAATCTGGAAAATTTGCAGCGTCATTATAACCAGCTTTCAGTTTGAACTCGTAACATTTAGAAAATTTAATAAGTTATAAATGATGTCCAAAATTAGTTCAATAAGCTGTATGCCCGAAATAAATAATTCAGTTATTTCTCAAATAACGTTTGTAACTGTCTGGTAAAATAATGAGATATAAAAAAATAGCCAAACGTGCGGGTTTCATAATTGGTACTCTGGTTATTCTATTTTTTCTGGTGAGTATTTCCATTAAAAGGGTTTTATTAATTCCACCGGTTCAAAAAAGAGTTGTTAAACTGCTGGAATACCATGTTAATTCCCTGATTACAGGAAATGTTAAGATCGGTAGAATAGAAACCGATATCTTAACTTCCATAAAAATCAAGGGAATTTGGTTCATTGATTCAGAAGGCAGAACTGATTCGATTACTGTTGGTTATGTAGGAGCAAGGTTCAGAATTATTGATTTGTTTTTTAAGAGAATTCATATCAATAAATTAGAAGTTAAAGACATATTCACAGCGATCTCTGTGACACCACAGGGTGAATTGAAAATTCCAGTTCTTCCCGATACCTCTCTGGATTTAAACAAATCAGAGAATAATGTGCTGTCTGACTGGGATCTGGTAATAGATCAAGCTATTGTAAGTAATATCAATGCGATATATAAAGACAGCCTGCTTGATTTCGAAGGGTTGCTACGTAATACTTCGGGAACCTTGAAAATTCCTCATGTTGATTCCATGCTCATAACTTTAAGTGTACCATGCGCTTACTATAAAAGTCCATGGTGGAACGGAACTCTGGATACAATTGGAACATCAGCGGTACTGGATTTAAATGGTATTACACTTGTTAATTCGTTCGTTGAAGGTTCCGGAACAACAGTCAGGGGTGGAGGAAGAATTCCGTTCTATAAAAAAGGAGAGTGGAATCTTTCTGCAGAAGCTGAAACTGAAATGAATCCGGTAAATGCAATTCATAAATGGTCACAAAAGTTGAAACCTGAAGGGTATTTAAAAGGTTATGGATCAATCAAAGGAACTCTCAATAAGCCTCTTCTTGATTTTTCTGGCATTGGATTTAATATCGAGTATGATTCCTGTGTAGTGGATTCAATAAAAATCAGAGGAAAATATGGCAAGGATGAACTTCTGGACATAACTACAAACGCCTATTCCTCATTTGCTGATTTTAATCTGAATGGAAACATAATGATTTCAGATCTTTTTTATAATCCCTCGATTGGAAAATACAGGGGAGATTTTCGCTTTGTAGATTTTTCAATTCCTGTAATAAAAAGATTTTTTGAATTGCCGGATGAAATACCCGGAACTGAAGTAAAAACAGATGGTTATGTTTATGGAAACGGGATAAGAGAATTTCCTGATACATTATTTATGAGTGGAGAAATAAAAGGTTTGGGCGAGTCTACTGAAACACCGCTGATTTTTGAGGCAGGGTGTTTAAATAAAAAGTTGAGTTTTAAAAGTTTATTGGGAGATAACCGGATTAGTGGATCGATGGTAATCGATTCTCAAGGAGAAGTTTTCGGTTCAATAAAAGGTTCGTTAAGGCAGATAAACCTCATAAGTGATCTTTATACTACAGAGAATATTGGTGGAGTATTGTCTGTTGATGCCATACTCAGTGGAAATGTCCGCAAACCACAAATACAGTGCTTCTTGTTCAGTGATAGTCTTTCATGGCGAGCGTCAGCAGTTCAGTTCCTTGATGCATCACTGAAATACTCAAATGATTCACTCTATATTAATCATGCTGATCTGTTTATTGATGCGAAGCTTGATTCAGGATTAAGTTTTTTCAATATTGACAGTATCGGAGGAGATCTGCTGATCGAAATGAGTGCTTCAGGAGTTATTACAGAACCCGACATTTCGTTAAAGGTTAATGGTACCGATCTTTTTTATAAAAGCTTCAGATTTGATTCTCTTTCAGGAAATGCACTGTTTACATCATTTGATTCTGTTCGATGGAACAACTTGCGATTACACAGGGATAATACTACGGTGAATGGACATGGAATTTTGAGTTTTAATAAACGGGAATTGAAAAATGGATTCAGCATTGGGGTAAATGGAGATGAGTTGTGTAACAATGGAAAAATCATAATGAACGGATATCTTGGAGAGGATTCCATTAAAGGTAATTTTTTAGTAGATGGTCTGGAAATTTCGTCTTTATCTCCCTGGATAGGATTTTTTAAAGGATTTGAAGGCCGGTTGTCTGCGGCTGCAGATCTGGAAGGCTGTTTGGATAATCTGAACGGAAAACTGAAAGCCAGTTTTATTAATGATCAATTTGATGATTCGCAACTTGCTGTTTTTGATAACCGCTTTCTTCTTGCTGATTCAATTTTTATTTCAAATTCTGTTTTAAAATTACAGGGATGCCACAAGCCTGTTAATATGGATTTGAAAATTCCGGTTTTTACCAACAAAAAATTGAAACACCACAATTCAAAGAAAAATTCTGGTTATGGTGTAGTAAAAGCTGACAGCCTGGATTTAAGTTGTCTGACACTTTTTTGGGGAAAAGATTGGGAAACAAAAGGGCTTACTGATATTGATATCAATTTCAAACCCAGTTACGATGAATGGTTATTGGATGGAAGGCTAAAAATTTATGAGGGTAACGTAATAAATAAACCTGAAAGAATAAAGGCTGAAAATCTCAACCTGACAATTGACTTGTCGGGAACAGTCTGGAATCCTGCAGCAGCCTGTTATTTCTCTGCTAATGATGTCAGGATACTGGAAGGAAAAATCGACAGTCTAATTTTAAATGGTTCCATAACACCTGATCTTGCTGAACTGGAATCTGCACAATTTTATTTACCCCACAATGGACTGTTGAGTCTGGATGGAAGATTTCCTGTTAAAAGGGAAAAAACCATATCAGACAAACAGAAACAGGAATTGAATTTCGAAATAATGAATTTTCCGGTTATTCTGCTTTCTTCATTTATCCACGATCATGATAATGTAATAAGAGATGGGAAATTTACAGGTGCAGGTAAACTGCGGTTCAAGGATGGGAATATTGATACGGACGGTCTTATAGAATTAACAGGTGGTAAGTTTGTCGTTCCGGATCTTAAACCCGCAATCGGGCCGGTTAATGGAAAACTGTTATTAAGGGGTGATACTCTGTTCCTTTCGAATCTTGACGGAAAATGGGGAAAGGGATCGTTTAAGGCTGATGGTAATGCTTACATGGATATTCATGGAATCAAGGGTTTCAGTATCGGCTTACAATCACGCAATCTGCCATTTGAAATGGCAGATATAGCTTCTGTTAACATTCAATCCGGAAAGTTGAATATTTCTGGATCAGCAAATAAATACCTGATCAAAGGTAATGTTAATCTGGACAACAGCCGTTTCATACGTGATATAAGGATAATGGATTTGGTAGATCATGTGCAAACAAGAGGTATGATACGCAGGACTCAAAGAATTTCAAATGAATACCTGAAAAATGCAGAACTCCAAGTCAGGGTTAATCTTCATAACAATTTGAATGTTGACATGAATCTTGGATATATGAAACTTGATGGTAATGTAAGCATAACTGGCAACATTTCCGAACCTGGATTTACAGGAGAAGTGGAACTTTCTGAAGGATATATTTACTATCTGGACAGGGAGTTTCGGGTAACGAAAGCAAACATATATAATCATGATCCCTACAGATTTAATCCGACCATCGAACTGGAGGCGTATTCCGAGATCATCACTGTAGGAAAGGGTTTTAATGATGAAATCGAGCCAGTTTCCTATGTGATCAATCTATCTGTACAGGGTACTCTTGAAAACCCGCAAATACGGTTGTGGTCTGAAGACTCTGATCTGAATGAAGGGGATATAATCAGCGTTCTTACTCTTGGTCAGCCTTTGGGAGCAATTGGTGGTGACCTGGGTGAAAGATTACGAGTTTTCGCCGGACAGAGTCTGTTAGGTTTTGGAACCAGAAAGCTGGAACAGATTCTCGGAATGGAGAAGGTAGATATAAGGGGAGATGTTTTTAATTTCAAATCACAGGTAAACAGTCCACGGCTGATGCTTGCTAAAAGAATAAACCGTCATTTAATGCTCTCTTATGAAACTGCATTGAGTAATTTGACAAAACCAAAAGTATCGGCTTTGCTGAAACTATCCAGACGACTGTTTCTTGAAGGTGAAACTGATACTGAAAATTCCGGTGTGGATTTAAAGTTTAAATTCAGCAGGTAAAAAAAATGAATAATTTGAAAACTAAAGCTGCTTTGGGAATAGTTCTGATGATGTTTATGGTTTATGCAGCAAACCGGGATGCTGAATCCAGTTCCTGGACTGTAAAACGATTCGAATTCATTGGAAACAAGTCTTTTTCCGACAGGCAGCTTATGGGGCTTATTGAGCTTAAACCCAAATGGCCTTTTTATAACACCAGATTTTCATTGTCAAAGTTACGTTTTGATATAGAATCGATTGAAAAATATTACAGATCAAAAGGATATCTCTTTGCAAAAGTATCACTCGATAAGATCACGCGAGACTCAACCAGGTACAGGGTATTTATCTGGGTTCATATTGATGAAGGTGATCTGGTTACAATTAGGTCGGTTCAGACGGAATCAGAAAGGGGACATTTGGATTCTGGTATACTAAAGGATTTGAGAACTCAACCGGGAAGACCTCTGAACGCAAGGGCTTTGGAGCTGGACCAAGAAAAAATAATCAATGTTCTTAATGCAAAAGGATATTTGAAATCAAGAACAGGAGCTGATATTGAAATTGATACTTTTTCCAGTCAGGCGTCTGTGACTTTTTATGTTAACGAAGGGCCCATGGTAAAAGTTGGAGAAATTGAGCTTGAAGGGGTTAAAAAGTTAAAATCTGATATAGTTTTCAGGGAACTGGCATTTAAAAAGGGTGATACCCTTGATATATCAAAGATAAGAAAAACTCAAAAACAGTTGTATCGTACAGATTTTTTCAGTATTGTACAAATCACTCCTCTTTTTGGTGATTCTGTTAATACAATATCTCTAAATGACCTTCCCGACAGCAGTTATAATGTTCTTGTAGCTGTTGACGAATCCGATTTTTTCAGACTTAGTGCCGGCATAGGGTACGGAACTTCTGAAGGAGTTAGAAGCTCTTTTCGCATATCTTGTTATAATCTCTTTGGGCTTGGGCATAAAATTACACTTAAGGGAAATCTCTCTCAAAGACTTCAGGGAACAGAGGCTCTTTATTCAACACCATGGTTACTTGGGATTCCAATTCAACTTGGTTCTTCTCTTTATTACAAGAGGGAGAGTGATCCGGATGAGGATTATCTTGGCATTTTCAGAGGGTGGAGGATTTCGATTGGCCAGCAAACTGGTTTTGATCTGGCTTATCAGGTATGGATGAACTACGAGGATGTAAACTTATTAAGAACAAGGGATGAATCCCTAAAGAATACCAATACCCAGAGTATCGGACTAAGTTTGACTTATGATACCAGGGACGGGATACTGGACCCCAAAACAGGATTCTTGAATATTTTTGAAACATCAGTTGCAGGTCTTATCGGAAAGCAGTCGAATAAATTTGTAAAGGTTACCAACGATTTGAGGTTTCACTGGAATCTAAGAAACCTGCGTTTCGGGAGCGGTTTGAAACTTGGATTGGTTTATCCGTATGGAAATGATCCGGTTCCTGTGCAGGAACGTTTTTTTGGTGGGGGAGCCCGGTCTGTGAGAGGCTTTGATGAAAAACATCTAAGGGAAGATATAGATGGAAACAGTGAAAGAGGTAATTTCCTTGCAACAGCAAATCTATTGGAGTGTCGTTTTCCGTTGTTTTGGTGGTTTCAGGGAGCATTGTTTCTGGATGCTGGTTATGTGTGGGATGATACAGACAACTGGAATGGTTTTTCTTCGTTTAATGATTTAAGATGGAGTGCAGGGCCTGGAATCCGTCTTAATACACCAATTGCAGTAATCCGACTGGATTTGGGTTTCAAACTGGACAGAAAACCATCTGAATCACTTTTGCAACTACATTTTGATATCGGACAGCCATTCTAGAAAATCATATTTTACACTTACCAGATGAAAAATCCAAAACTGGGTGAGATTCATGTTATTAGTGATATTTCAGCAAAACAGCTTCGAAAAAAAACTGATTTAGCAGTACTATCCGTGAATTCAGGAGTTAACGGGCTGGATGATCAATTGGTATTGTTGAAGAATGTTTGGAGAAGGTTTTAAGCAGATCTCTTTCACTCCAGTAGAACTCTTGTTTAATTTGATTTTCGCAGTTTTTATCGATTTCGAATTTTATTTCAGCAAATTTGTCGATATTACTTAAGAATATGTCAACGATCTGGGGGTCAAAGCTTTGTTCTCTTTCTCGTTTTATGATATTGCAGGAGATATTGATGGGGTAGGGTGGTTTATATGGACGCCGCGAGGTAAGTGCATCAAAGGTATCCGACAGTGCCACTATTCGTGCCATCAGGGGGATTTCTTCCTTGCAAAGCCCATGGGGATAACCGGTTCCGTTCCATTTTTCATGATGATACAGGGCGATCTGCTTTGCAGTGTGGAGTATTGGTGCCTTAGAGTTTTCGAGAATAACAGCACCGATAACAGTATGTGTTTTGAGAATATTGAACTCTTTTTCAGTTAAGCGCCCTTTTTTTAGAATGATACGATCCGGAATTCCAATTTTACCAACATCATGCATCGGTGCTGCATAACTTAATTCATTTATCTCCTGGTTTGAAACACCTAAAAACTCTGCAAGCAGAGTACAGTATCTGCTTATTCGTGCGATGTGGTTTCCTGTATCCTTGTCCTTGTATTCCGATGCAAGTACAAGGCGGTGTATTGTATCTTTATATGCTTCCTGAAGTTCACTGTGTGTTCTTTTAAGATTTGAAATAGTTTTTCTGAGATCTGAAGCATATTTAACCAGTTGAAGATTTGTGGATGAAAGTTCCTTGCGCTTGAATTTTGTGTGCTGGTAAATGTTTTTAAGTTCACGCGCATAAGTTTGTGACTGAACTTTGCTAATCTCAAGCTCTTTTTTCAGCTCTTTGACTTTTGTTAGCTCACGAGTGTAGAGTTCATAATAATTTAAAGAATTCTGCTGTATACCAGAATCAAAATAGTTAATCTGTTCCATTTTATTTTCCCAGAATGTTATCAACTTTTGAGATAAGATCGAGTGGGCTGAATGGTTTAATAAAAATATCTTCTGCTCCGGCATCCAGTCCCTCATTACGCTGATTTTCTTTTGTACCGGATAAAATGATGACCTGGCAGTTATTTGTTTGAGGGTTAGTTTTAATTCTGCGGGTTGCCTCTATTCCATCAATTTCTCCGGGCATGGCTATATCCATTATAATAAGATCCGGTTTATGCTTATTTGCGAGTTCAATTGCCTTTTCTCCATTTTGTGCTTCAAAAAGTCTATAAACAGAAGTTTCTAATGTTGTTTTAACAAGCTGCCGTACAACTGTGCTGTCATCGACAATCAGTATTTTTTTCATATATTAATAAACTCCAAGATTCAACAAAAGTGCACTGATCTGCTCCTTAATGGGCTTATAAATGCTAGTGCCTTTTTCAGGAGATGGGATTAGATATGTGATCGATTCACCAAATTCTAACATCACATTTT
>Ga0123335_1000567_pt1 | contig 62724 bp, 64 predicted proteins | sample BiotimSIPDNA_2_FD_89707 | JGI IMG/M metagenome (GOLD analysis project Ga0123335, IMG submission 89707) | Anaerobic biogas reactor microbial communites from Washington, USA - Biogas_R2 time_0 SIP DNA | ecosystem: Engineered > Bioreactor > Anaerobic > Unclassified | place: Washington, USA... | reverse complement strand
TGCTTCCGTGGTGTTTGCCGAAGTATATTCCTGACCCGAACCCGATTAAGCTGTAGTCCGCGGTTTCGGAGGGGTCAACTTCTTGGGGCTTTTTGATTTCTGCGTCCAAGGTTTTAGCGATTACTTGGGCTACTTTTTGGGTGTTACTATGATGATACGATTCGCAAACAAGCAGGGCTTTCAAATATTCACGCTTCGCTGGGATATTCATTGACTAAGCTAATTAAGCCTAGCTTAATTTTCTGTGTCTTTTTTTGACGTTAGGTGCTTGTGTTTTACTATCAATATGCCTGCAAAAAGTACAGCTAATGCACCTGCTGCTGTTATAAGTGTTAGTTCAGGGATTGGTGTCGCCGTAGGCAGGTTAGTTGGAGGAGCGGTTGAGTCTTCGCTGGGGGTAGGCTCATTCTGACTGTTTAAGTTTAATACCACCTCATGTGTGCTATGAATAAAACTGAAATACAGTGCCCAAACCTCGCCTACAGGTGTAACTGTAAAATCTGTTGGTATTCCATCGATTGAAGCCTCGATTTTTGAAGCGTCTAAGAAGCCCATTGCAGCATAGATTACGGCATACCCTGTTGTCCCCGATGTGCCGTTAACTGAGAAGCTGAGCTGGTCTGTATGGTAATCGAATGCTAGCTTGGAGACTGTTGAGTTTGAGTTAACCGAGAAAACGCTTCCATAAATTGGTTGAATTACGTTTGCCAGAGTTGTTTGAGCTGTATAGTTTGAGTTGCCCACGTATGTGGCGTTTATGACATAGCTGCCAGTGGGCATTATCCATGGAGTTGTAAAGCTGCCGTCAGAGGCTGTTGTAACTGTGGCTATTTCGTGCCATGTGGCGTTTGGGTTATCTGCGTATGAGAGTAAGACGGGCGCTGATGGGATAGGGGCGTAGTTCGCGGTGAGGTTTCCTGTGATTAGGACTTTGTACGAGTCTGAGGTTGGATCCTCAATACAGCCGACAAACAATCGTGAGACTTTTTGGGTATTAGGATTGTTCACAGGTTGAGATATTGAAGAGTCGCCTGTGCCGGAAGCGTATATGCTGAGGACAAAATTCTGCGAATAAATCGGAGCGTTAAGGGCAGAGGGGAAATCCATGCCGCCGATAACGGAGGTAAAGATTGTGTAGTTAGCCGCAGGGTATTCATCGTGGATTGTGACATATTGGCTTGCATTATGCACTGCAACCAGCCAGTATGAGCCGGCGTTCAGGTGCAGGGTCTGAGGGAAGCTGGCCGTGTTCCATACATCATTGCTGCCTCCTGCATTGCCGGTGAATGTTTCGGTTTCGGTTTGTCCGATGAATGCGCCGACTGCTCCATTGTTATCGCTATAGATTGCATAGCGGTAGATGTAGCGGTCGTCTGGTTCGGTTGGGCTATATCCGCCGTCCATCAGACAGGACATTGAGGTGATGTCTGCTGGATCGTTTAGGGTGAATAGTGAACCGTGAGCGTCGTATTTTGCTCCGCTGCCTACTCCCTGAGTGGTATAGTAGGGGTAACCCAAGATGCTGGAATCCGCTGCAAGACTAAAGGGTAACATGGCGGAAACTAAGCCGCTTAGTAAAATGCATGCTAAAAATGTAGCTTTAACTCGGCTCATCATGATTACAGCCTATAGAGGGGGAATTGACTGGTTATGTTTATGGTTTGCGCTCGAAAGCCGAACAACATAGATAGGCAATTAACGAGCAGATTATTGTACAGCTAACTGGTTGGACACTACATAATCGTGAGCGTTTTCCTTTAATTGAAAGTTAAGACTACTGGCAAGATTTTTTAGGATCTCCAAACAAGCTACAGTCACTTCACTTTTAAGAGCATATAGTGTACATTCGCTAACCATTTCATCGCGAATTCCAAGATTCATAACGAAAGGTATTTCCAACTACAAGGACTGAGTAAACAATAGCATGTCCTGGTGGTTTAAAAGTTATGTATCAGCGTATGTCATGCAGAACTGAAGTTTTTTTTGTAAATGCATTTACCCAGGGGTTGTTGCGCTGTCACCACAACCAACCTGCAACGCTTCCCAGCTGCCAATTTAAAAAAGAAATCTTAGCTTAAAATTATGGAAGATGACGTTAGCGAGGCCGAATTCTCTTTTTCTTCAAATTTGTAAAAAAATGTTAGTCAGCCGCTGGATCTTTGAGGCCAAAACCCTAAAAAACAAACAACACAACACAGTACATGGACAGGAACCTGTTTTTTATGACCCCAAACCGCTACTTTGAACATAAAATCTGCGTTTTTAGTGCAAAGTATAATAAAGCAGACAGGATAGCCATAGCCAGAGAGGCAAATAAACCGTGAAACTACTCTTCATCGCCATAGACGGAATGGGCGACCTCCCGATTCCGGCGTTGGGTAACAAGACCACTCTTGAAGCCGCCCAGACACCAAACCTTGACTCGCTTGTAAAAATCGGTAAAACAGGAGTAATGTACACCGTACAGGAGGGTGTTGCGCCGGAAAGCGACGTGGCAGTCATATCGCTACTAGGCTATGACCCGTTTGTGTACAGCACCGGAAGAGGAGTCACGGAAGCAGTCGGCGCTGGACTTGACATGCATGACGGCGACCTCGCATTACGCTGCAACTTTGCCACACTAGGCGAAGGCAAAAACATCGTTGACCGCAGAGTGGGACGCAACCTTACCAACGAGGAAGCAACTGAGCTCTCAGCAGCCGTCAACAGAGAACTTAAACTAACATCTTACCCAGCCACATTTGAATTCAAAAATACACTTGGCCACCGCGCAGTCCTGCTAATCAAAAGCAAAGACAAGCCGCTGTCAAGCCACATAACAAACAGCGACCCCGCATACGCAATCATAAACGGCTTGGGCGTGGCGCAGACAAACCCCGAAATGGTCGTAAAAACCGTCCAAGCCACAGACGACACAGAAGCCGCCAAGGTTTCGGCGGATTTAGTTAACGAGTTCATAGAGAAATCGCACGCAATATGGCAGAATCACTCAATCAACAAGAAACGCGCAGAGGAAGGCAAACTCAAAGCCAACGTCATTCTAACCCGCGACGCCGGCCACATGCTCCCCAAACTTTTCAACATCAACCAGCGCTACAACGTAAGCTTCGAATGCCTCGCAGACATGAACACCGAACGCGGAATAGCCGAAATGGCGGGGATGGAGTCCTATCTTCTTGCGCCGCCCTCAGGCAACCTGCAATCAGACATGCAAGTCCGCGTTGAAATGCTGCTAAAAGACCTTCCAAAACACGACTGCTTCTACATACACCTCAAAGGCCCAGACGAACCCGGCCACGACGGCAACTATAAACGCAAAATAGAAATCATCCAAGCAATCGACAGGTACTTCTTTGGGCCACTGCTAAAACAGATCAACCTCAAAGACACAATCATCTGCGTAACCTCAGATCACTCGACTCCATGCATCCTCAAAGTGCACAGTGACACCCCGGTTGCGGTGCTGATCGCAGGCGGCAGCGTTGCAGGCGAAGGCAGAGCTGTAAAGTTCAGCGAGAAAAACGCCTCTTTGGGCAGCTTGGGGACGATTGCACGGGGCTGCGAGTTAATGCCTAAGTTAATGGAGCTATTTAGGCAGTAACTATTCCGCCTATTAGGTAAAATACCAGCCACAGCACAAACGAGAAATACCCACACAGAGTTAGGTTTTTTAGCTTACTGATTGGTTCTGATACCCAAGCGCAACCTCCAAACCCACATCAAGCACAACAAGACAAAAGCGTTTACACATATGCGACAATAGTAGAAGAAAACAAGCAAAGCAAACCACCCATCACCAAAAACACACAGAAAACAATTCATCCAAACACATCAACTAACAAACAACAAAAACACGCACCCAACACACATCCAACAACCAACAATCCACAAACAACCACAACCCAACAACACCCAAAACAAAACCCAAAAACCCCACCCCCCCCAAAACACCACAACCACACAAAACAAAAAACGATTAACACATACAAGCAATCCCACGTATACCAAAACCAGCACATGCTTAAAGTCGCCAAAAAAGCAATCGAAAAGGCTTAACTTTCAAATTTAGACATATACCTGTCTTTTCTACACATTGTCTGACTGCCAAAGATACAGGGGAACTACCGTAAGTATTAAAGAATGATCACGACAATACCACTACTGTATTTCGCGTGGATGTGCCATTTCATGACTGAACAAACAGAGTTCACTCTTACTTCTTCAGCAATGAAGCGAGTCGAAGACTGGAAATCCAGACTCATCGACCTCTCCAAAAAGAACAATCTACTCTACTTCAAAAAAGGCAAACGAGGAAACCTAACAATCACACAACCCGATTCACAGAAAATATTCGACACCCTTATAATTAAAAAAAGCCGGCTGGAATTCTACCTACCCCCTGAAGAGAAAAAACCTGCTAAAACTGAGACAGAATCGCCTGAGAAACAAAAATCCAGAGGTAAAGCAAAAGCCAAAGTGAAAGAGCAACCTGAAGCTAAAGTGGCGAAAGGACCAGTCAAGGCCGCCACAATGGAAGAGCAGCCAAAGAAGCCATCTGCAAACCAGCTTGTCTGCGGCAGCCTAAGTCGACAGGAACTCGAACGCGCCATAAAACTACTTGAACGCCGATCACTACTCGATTACCGCGAACGCGGTGTACGCATCCTCTATGCAGCTTTCGGCACACTCAACTGGGTTGACTCAGAAACAAAAGAAGCCGTCCAGTCACCGCTAATTCTGGTTCCGCTGGAGATAGGCAAAGAATCAATCCGCGCACCATACAGCATCGGCTTGCCACCGGTTGAAGACGAAGCTGTCCTAAACCCCGCTCTGCAGGCTAAACTAAAAAACGACTTCAGGATTGATTTGCCGCCGCTGCCTGAGGAGTGGGATGAAGCTAAACTTGCCGATTACTACACGCAAGTCGAGGCTGCTGTTGCTGAGTTGAAGTGGAAAACCGAGGCATCAACGAACCTTGGCTTGTTCAGCTTCCAGAAACTGGTCATCTACAAGGACCTTGAAGCTAACGCGCAAATAGTTACACAAAACCCAATCGTCCGGGCTATTGCCGGATTAAAAGAAGATAACCTCATTGTTTCTGGGCTTCCAGACGAGAAAGACGTTGACAAGATTGAGCAACCCGCTAAAACCTATCAGGTACTCGACGCTGACAGCAGCCAACGCGTCTCAATCGAGTACGCCCTGCGCGGCCAGAGCTTCGTGATGAAGGGTCCGCCGGGAACAGGAAAAAGCCAAACAATCGCCAACATGGTCGCAGAATGCATAGCCAACGGTAAATCCGTGCTGTTTGTCAGTGACAAGATGGCTGCGCTCGAAGTTGTTTACAAACGCCTCAGCGAAGTGGGTTTAGCTCACTTCTGCTTAGAGTTGCACAGCAGTAAAGCTAACAAGCAGCAAGTCGTCGCCGAGTTGAAGCGCAGTTTAGACGAGAACCTTGTACCCCGCAAACTGCCATCCGCCCACGAATTCGACCGGTTAACCGAGTATCGTGATTCACTTAACGGTTACGTGGCTGCACTGCATGGCAAACGCCAGTATCTGCAGAGAAGCGCATACGAAGTCCTAAGTATCATATCCAGCCTTGAACGTGTACCCTTCGTACCCGTCGGCTTACCCGAAGTAGGCACCCTGACACCGCAGAAGATGCGTGAACTCGAAGAGCTCGTAAGCCAACTTAGCAAAGTCTGGGCAGTTGTTGAAGAGCAGGATTTCCCGTGGGTGGGTTACCGCGCTGACAAGTACAACCTTGAAATCCGCAGCGAACTACTCACAACCCTTGAGGCAATCAACCAGTCACTACACGATTTAGAGCTGGAAACTGAGGCTTTCTCCGCCAAACTCGGCGTTTTCCCACCGGAATCCTATGCCCGCATCCAGTGGCTACTTGACGTCAGCAAACTACTGCTTGAAAGCCCCAAGCCGGAGCAGGCATGGATGACTGACCAAACATTAGATAAACTGCTGGCTGAAGCGAAAGCTTACCTAGAAACCATGAACTGGATAAAGCAAACCCGCACAGAACTACTACAACGATACAGCCCCGCAGTTTTCGATCTGCCTTTGTCGCGCTCAGGGGAGCTGCAGCAAGCAATAACAACCTTGGGCAAAATCTCCGCCATTCCAGATATAGCAGGCGGCGAATTCCTCGCAAAACGCGAAAAATTCCTTACATTCGTTAAAAATACACAGTTAACTACGAAAAAATGGCAGGACCTCTCCCGGCAGCTTACGCCGCTGCTTGGTTTAGACACCGGCGACCTAACAATCACGCAACTCAAGCAACTCGCACGTATGGCGCTTTTGTGCTTCGCCGAGGACAAGCCAGAGCCGCAATGGTTTGACGCAAAATACCTTGAGGAGGTACAGGAAACCATCACAGATGCCCGCCAAATCTACCAGGAATACGGACTGCTGAAAAGTAGGCTAGACCAGACCTACACGGACGAACTCTACAGCCTCGACTTAGACACATTAATCGCGAACTACAGTGGTCCCTACCAGAACGGCATCAAGCTATTCAATAGCGACTACCGCAACGACCAGAAACGCATCGCCAAAGTCACCAACGACGGCAAAGTACCCAAAGAAGTACTCCAAGACCTCATCGACGCCAGAAAAGTCCTAAAACTAAAAAAGAAAATCGACTCCTCAGCGGAAACTGTCCAGAATCTACTCGGCCACTACTACCACAAAAGCCGCACAGACTTCAACGGCGCAGAAAAGGCCGCGGCGATCGCCGAGGAAATCCGCAAGTTATCTTGGGCGACAAGCGTACCGGAACCACTTATTAAACTGCTAACGGCATCAGCTGCTCCTTCACCTATGATTAAGAATCTGGGTCAGGAACTCCGTGACGGCGTGGAAAAGTGGGAGAGCCAAGCGGAAGAATTCACTGCTTTGGTGCCGCAGGTTATGGTGAAATCTGAGAAGGCACTCGCTGACACAGAGCTTCTACTGGTTGAGGAGTGGGCAAACGACGTAGATCGCCTGCTAACGCCGCTGTGTAACGTAACCAAAGACACCTTAAGCGTAGCAAAAGCCGAGCCGAATAGTTACAGCCAATTAATCGGCGACCTTCAAAACGCTGAGGAAATCCGCAAGAAAGAGGCACAGATAGTGGGCGAAAAAGCTCAATTAGCAGAGAAATATGGTGTCCGCTTCCAAGAGCTCCAAACCGACTGGCAAGATATCGTGTCAGTGCTGGAGTGGGTTGTTAAGGTTCAGGCTGCCTTCGGCGATATGCCCGTGCCCGAAGCGTACGCTGAACTTGCAGCAAAAGGCCCAGATGCGGCTCCTTCAAGCACAGAGTTAGTCGCTAGACGGGACGCCTCACTTAAAGTGCTAGCGGACTTTGGCAGACGCTTTGAATCTGAGATGCGTTACCAGAACCGGAAATTAACCGACTGTGAAATCAAAGCTATCGAAGAACGCATACAATCCCTCAGGGACAGGGTTGATGACTTACAGGTCTGGATAGACTACAATGACACAAAGAACCGCTTTGCTCTGCGTGGGCTTGACCCATTCTTCGCCAAGCTGGTGGAGCTCAAGCTGCCCGCAGCGGATCTGCAGCCAACATTCTGCAAAGGCGTCTACCAAGAATGGATAAACAACCTCTACAACGAAGACCCCAAACTCGGCAGGTTCCGAAGAGAAAACCATGAACAGCTAATCGCTGACTTCAGGAAACTCGATCAGGAACTCATCGCCTTAACCTCCGGCATGGTTATAGACTCAGTGAACAGCAGAAAACCCCAAGATATCCTCATCCAAGCCGCAGACACCGAAGCAGCAGTACTCTCCAAGGAAGCCGCAAAGAAGCGGCGCCTGATGCCCATACGCACATTAATGCAGAAAATCCCCAACCTGCTCGTTAAACTTAAACCCTGCCTGCTAATGAGTCCCATCTCAGTCAGCCAGTTCCTACCGCCCGAAGCCAAATTCGACCTGGTACTCTTCGATGAGGCATCACAGCTTGTACCCGAAGACGCAATCGGCGCGATCTACCGCGGCAAAACAGTCGTAGTCGCAGGCGATAACAAGCAGCTGCCGCCCACATCGTTCTTCCAGAAGAGCCTGCTTGACGATAAAGACTGGGATGAACTCGCCGACGAAGACGTTGAAGTATTTGACAGCATCCTAGACGAATGCTTAGGCATCGGCTTACCTGTTAAAACGCTGAAGTGGCACTACAGAAGCAAACACGAAGACCTAATCGCGTTCTCTAACCAGCGCTTCTACGACGGCGCCATGATCACCTTCCCAGCGGCGAAGGCGCAAACAGATAGCTTAGGTGTAAAACTGGTCTACGTCGCCGACGGCGTATACGACAGAGGAGGCAAACGAGATAACCCCGTTGAAGCAGAGAAAGTCGCAGACTTAGTCTTTGAGCACTTCAAAAACTATCCAAAGAAGACGCTTGGTGTGGTGACGTTTAGCATCGCGCAGATGGATGCAGTGCAGGAAGCAATCGACCGCAGACTCGAAGCTCAGCCGGAATTCGACCGGTTCTTCAAAGAAGACCGCCTTGAAGGCTTCTTCATCAAGAACCTCGAAAACGTGCAGGGAGACGAACGCGACGTAATATTCTTCAGCGTCGGCTACGGCTACGACCAGAACAGGGGCATATCGATGAATTTCGGCCCGCTAAACAAGGCAGGCGGCGAACGCAGACTAAACGTAGCAGTCACGCGCGCAAGGGAAAAAGTGGTGCTGATCACCTCGATTAAAGGCTCAGACATTGACCCTGACGCTAAAGCACTGGGGGTACAGACGCTACGGACATACCTCGACTACGCCGAGCACAGCACAAGCACATATAAAGCAAAAGATAACCAAGGCACCTTCGACTCCGCACTCGACGAAGACGTAGCTAACGAAATCAAAAAGCTGGGCTACCAAATCACTCCCGAAGTCGGATCCAGCGGCTACAAAATCGACATAGGCATACTTGACCCCGTAAACAAGGGCCACTACCTCATAGGCGTAGAATGCGACGGCACAACATATCAGTCGAGCAATAGCGCACGCGACCGCGACCGTCTCCGCGAGCAGGTACTGCGCAAACTGGGCTGGCGTATCCACCGCATATGGGCACCCGCATGGGTTGCTAGACGCGACAGCGAAATCCGCCGCTTACAAGAAGCGATTGAACAGGCGCAGAAGCAGCAGATAGAGAGCGACTCACAGAAGCCAGCAACTGCCACAGTTATCGACGTGCAGAAGAACAGCTTCGGCGGTGTCGAAAAACTCGCCGTTCCCTACAAGGTTCACCCGCTTAAAGCCACATACAACCCCTACATCAAAGTCGCCAACGGCAGAACCACAGTCGACTCAAAAACCAAAAACGAGTTCCACTACCCAGAAAACCGCGAAAACCAAACAAAAATGCTCTCAGACCTAATCACAAACGAGGGCCCAGTGCACTTCGACTACGCCGTGGAACGCTTAGTAGCAACCTGGGGCATAAAGCAGCATAACCCAAAAATTTCGCATGCAGTCAAAGAAGCACTAAACAACCTTATCCGCGAAAAGAAAGTCAACATAAAAGGCAGCTTCCTCTGGCCAGCAGGGCTAAAAGAAGTCCCTATCCGAATCCCAACACAAGGCACGCCTGAATCGAGACGTAAAGCACAGTACATTGCACCAGAAGAAGTCGAGGCAGCCATGAAGGCAGTGGCGCAGTACGCTCTTGGCATAAGCGAAGATTCACTAATTTCAGAGACAGCAAAACTGTTCGGGCTTAACCACTCAGGCGACGACGCAAAGCAGGTTTTCAGCGAAATACTCCGCCGCCTAATAAGAGAGCGTAAACTGGTTCAGAGAGACGACGGCGTAGTAGTCGTCGCCTAAACTTTATCCATCTTTTTTATTAAAACCGGCAGATCAATCAGCGATGTTATGATATAGTTGGCTCCATGAGCCTGCAACTGCTTCTGTGTAGCTAAGCCTGTGGGTATACCGACTGCTACTGCTTTAAGGTCTTTTGCACTTTGCATGTCCGCTATGCTGTCGCCTACTATAACCGTGGTAGCGGGCTTTGCGCCCAGTGCTTTTAGCGTCAGCTCAAACTGCTCCGTATCGGGCTTAACATTCTTGACCTTATCGCGGGAGACAACAACTTGGAAGTACTCCGATATTTTGAAGCGCTGAAGGATATAGTTGACGGCGGTTTCGCTGCTGGTTGTACATAAACCGATTTTTAGCTTCATTTTCTTTAATTCTTTGAGTGCCTCGACGGCGCCGGGTTGCAGGCTGGTGAGCGCGGCGGCTTCCATCTCATGTTTCTCTGCAATCGATAGGCATTGAGCTCGGATTTCCTTAAATACCTGCGACGGCTTGCTGTTTCTGAAGAAGATTTCTGCCTCTTGCAACATCTCAAATACGCTTTCGTTAACCTTTAGCAGCGATGCGGGGACACCTGCTCTTAGGAGGTATTCTCTTACTTCGCCGCGTAGCGCTTTGTAGTCAAGGTTGAATGATGTTATTGTTCCGTCTAAATCGAATATGACTGCTTCAGTGGCCATCAGAATTCACCTATTGGCTGATACTTTGGGGGTTTACACTCCCTGAATGCAAGATATACTTTGTGGTTAAACCTTGAGCGGAATCTATTAACTTACGATTCAATTATGCCTGTTTAAATGTTAATGCCGTTTTTGCGACTAGTATTTTGCTAGTTTATGATGTGAAAGATAGTGAGGTCCTAATTAGTGCATGCTACATTGGCGCCGTCCTTTTTCATACTTCGCATTCAAATTATTTATTTAATGCATGCTATTTACTTATTTGAATAGTTGTTTGTAGCTTACTTTTGAATGATTACCTTTAGCGCTTTTTCCTGTGGGTTAGCAGCCGTTTGCAGTGCAGCTTCAAAGTCCTCTAGCTTAAAACGGTGAGTAATTAACCCTTTGACATCAACTAGATGGCGCTCTATCAGCTCCACGGCGGCGGGGTACTCGACCGGCGAAATGTACATGGTTAAAAACTGGGCTTCGTCTGCGTCTTCGAGGTTGAGGTAGCCTTTAGATTCTCCGATTAACGCTACTTTCCCCGCTTTGCGCACCAGAAACGGCGTCTGCTCAACTGTTTGCTTGGTTCCGGCGGCTTCGATGACGTGGTCAGAGCCGATTTTAGTGATTTCACGGACGGCTTTAGCAACGTCTACTTTAGTTGCATCTATAGCTGCGTCTGCCCCGTACTTCTGCGCCCTCTCCAGTCGGTCGATATCTATGTCCACTGCTATTACGCGACAGCCCTTCATCAAAGCCACCTGCGTCATCAATAACCCAATTGCGCCCTGCCCGACTACCGTAACCCAGTCGCCCAGATTCGGTTGCAGATGGTTAAGCACCCTGAGCGCCAACGCAACGGGCTCCACCACCGCTGCTTCCTCATCGCTGATGCTATCGGATATAGGGATTAATGCTCTTGGCGGCATGGTTTTAGATTCGGCGAAGAAGCCGTCGCGTGTTAAGCCATAGAATTTGCCGCGCAGGCAGTAAGTGGGCAATCCACGCAGGCAGAAGAAGCAGTGGCCGCAGTTAACAATCGGCACCATAACTACGCGTTCGCCAGTGTCGTCTCTTACTCCACATGCGTCATGGCCGATGATTCTGCCCCGCTTCATCCATCGCCAGTCACCGCGGTAGAAGTGCATGTCAGTTCCGCATAGGCTGCCTGCCTTGAAGTTGACGAGTACTCTGCCGGCTTTAACCTCTGGTTCCAGGACTTCTTCGAGTTTAATATTGTATGGTCCATGGTAGACTGCCGCTTTCAAAAAACATACCTCAATTGCTAGGCTGTATTGCGCGGATTTATGTTTACTGTTTTTATCCCACCGCACTGTATATGCAGTCAATGGGTGATTTGATTGAACTTGGATGAGTACAGTAAAGAGCAGCTTTGGAAGATGCTTGTTGACGCGGTTCATGGCTCTTTTATGTATGCAAGTCACAAAGCCTACGTCAGAGACTCGATTTTACCCAGCCAACCCGAGGTTTCCGCGCTTGAACTTGCAGAGCGGCTCAGTATACCGATTGCTGAAGGCATTGTTATCCTTGAAGAGTTGGCGGAAGCCAAAAAAGCCCAAGCGGCACAGCCTAAATAGCAACTGCCAACTTGTGCCAAGCCCACAACCAACCTGCAACCTAAACCAGACGCTGAACCAGGAACAGCTGTTTCTGCAACTAGTTATAGAAGATGAAGTAGCAGGGCTGAGTTCTCTTCTTCTAATTCGAAAATAAAAAACTGAAACTACTATTTACTTTTAACTAAAAGTAAAATTAAGAAAAGGAAAGGTTGTTTATTCGACCACGTAGCGGTAAGTTACGTGTTCGCCTGCAGTCGTGCTTTTCCTTGTGATTCTAAGCACGTCGCCAGGTTGTGCGCCGATGACTTTGACTGCTGGATCGCCAGATTTGATCTGTGGCATCTGGAACGGTTTAACCTTGAATTGATCAAGCAACGCAGCCTTTTCTTTTTCAGTTAGGATTTCGTGGTATGGCACAAGTGCATGCTCAAATATGTCAAAGACCGGGAACGATTTTGGCAGGAGTTCAACGTTCTTCTTCTTTGCGCCGAGCTTTACCGCGTGGGTGTATCGTCCTTCGGTTACGACGATTGCTCGTTCAAGGCTTTTTTCCTTCATCACCTTGTAGAGGGTGTTCATGGCTGCGATACCGACTGTTGCTTCGCCAAGGATACACCAGACGATGGCTCTCTCTTTATCCTGTGGAATATCGATGATGTAGGCAATTGTGCCTTCGTACGGTTGCTTCTCAATTAGTTTATATTTTCTTAGTTTAATGAGGACTTCAGCTTTCCGTTCCTCGATTGTTAATTGTTTAGTAGTACTCAAACCACAAACCCTCAAATAGGAATACTCGCATGTAAAAGAGTTATTTACCCTTAAACTTTTCTCTTTACAATAAGAGTGAAGATAGAGAAAATTTGGTTTTCGCTTGTTTAAGCGAAATTTAGCTGTGTTGTCTATTCAAAAAAGCATGCTTAGAGGTCGTCGTCGCGGTGTCGGTGTGTATCGTCCCTTAAGCTGCGTTTCAGCTCCCCGATCTTCTCCTGTGCTTTGCCCTCGGTTTTCTCTATTCTGCCCTCTGCCTGCCAACGCTTGTTATCCGTTAAAACGCCCGCTGCTTCCTTAATTTTACCCTTGACTTGTTTGCCTGATCCTCTAGCTTCATCCTCATCATGCCTGTGACTCATACAAAAAACCCACAAAAACTATGCTGCAGCCGATATAGAAGCGTAATGGCAGAGAAGCGGATTACACTTTAAGCTTTGACTAGCTTATACCCGATACCGCTGCCCATACCATACTTGTAGGCTAAATTAATCAGCATGTTACCCATAGCTTCCAGAAAGCGTGCATTCTTAAGGGGACCACAATCTACCGGGTCAAAGCCCATGTCACGCGTTAACTGTGCCACCGTCTGCTTAGCGCCCGCGTCGTCGCCTGCAAAGAACGCCGTCAACTGCTGGCCATCAACTTTAGCGGTGCTCTGGTTGGGTGCAAACACCGTGTTAAACGCTTTCACCACATGAGCTTTAGACAGTTGCTTCTGCGTTTCCTCTGCAGTGGAAGTAGTGCAGCTTATACCCAGCTCCATATTCTTATCCATAGCGTTCATAACGTCAATCACTGTTTTGCCGTCAGCGTACGCTTTGATGTTCCCTCTAGCGTCATCTGCCGCATCATGAGGAACCGCTAATATAATGACTTCACCCCACTTGGCGGCGTCTACAACCGATTCGTTGGGGTCTCTGTGACCGAACCTTGTCTCATGTCCGCCTCGACTTAAGCCATTTTGCAGTGCAGTGCCCACGTTTCCTTTTCCGATTATTGCAATTTTCACAAAAAGTCGCCTCATCTACTGGTGGACTATGGTGCTTTTTAGTGGTTGTGACTGCATTGTAGCTACAACAAGGGCTTCTATGAGAAACAGAGGGGTCGAAAATTAGCAAAAGTTTGCCTTTAAATAAGGGCGGGGGAGGTACCGCTGAGGCAGGTAGGTCAAAGGTAGGCATCAGTCACGTATCTGCGCATCATGCGGTGACTGTTAAAGTAATACGCGACTTTACCAATCGAGTTCTTCATAAGCCAAACCCACTCGTCCCGCCGGTCATAGTACATGGGCATAATGACGTATTCGAGTTTATTGTAGAGGTCCTCAAGCTCTTTTCTGAGACACGCTTCATCGCTTAGGTTCTCGCTGGGATGCGGCCCAATCGACCATCCGGTTAGATTCTCTATCCAACCCTCAATCCACCAGCCGTCCAATACACTGAAGTTCATGACGCCATTATGCGCTGCCTTCATACCGCTGGTACCTGACGCCTCCATCGGCCTCATGGGCGTATTCAGCCAAACATCAACTCCGCCGACCATCTTCCCGGCGATGTCCATATCATAATTTTCAAGATAAACAACTTCGATGTCGCCTTTAAGCTGGCGGCCATAACTGTAGATCTGCTCGATTAACCTCTTGCCGCCCTCATCACGAGGATGAGCTTTGCCAGCGTAGATAACCTGCAGTTTTGCACCGTGACCGATAGAGCGTAGGCGCTCCAAGTTCGAGAAGAGAAGCGTAGCACGTTTGTACTCTGTTGCACGCCGCGCGAAACCTAACGTGAAAACTTCAGGGTTAAGATGAGAGCCGGTGGCTTGGTTAGCGTAGTCGATTAAGAGCTGCTTTTGCTCTTTATGCGCCTGCCAGACTTCGCCGTCAGGAATCAAGTCAGCCCGCGCCAGCAGTTCAGGCTCGATAGCCCAACCCGGCAGGTACTTATCGAAGATTCTTCGGAACGATGGACCTGTCCATGTGTATGAGTGGACACCGTTAGTGACTGCATGGATTTCATATCCACTGAACATTTTACTGGAGATTTCTTGATGGCGCTTAGCCACGCCGTTCACATATGCACTGAGGTTGAGTGCTAAACGCGTCATATTCAGCTTATCGTGTCCAGCGTATTTTTTAAGCAACTCTAAATCGACGGTTTCAAGCACAGAACGCACTAAGTCGTAGCTGAATTTATCGTGCCCCGCCTCTACTGGGGTGTGAGTAGTGAAGACGCAGAGTTCCTTGACTCTCTCTTCATCCATATCATACTTACGCAGAAGCTCAACTGCAAGAAAACTCGAGTGACCCTCATTCGTATGGTACTTTCGTACGCTGAAACCCAACGCGTCAAGCATGCGTACGCCGCCAAAGCCCAAGATCGCTTCCTGCTTTAAGCGGTAACGTTCATCTCCGCCATAGAGGTAGAACGAGACTTCACGGTCCTGCTGCGCGTTCGGTTCAAAATCCGTATCCAAGAAAAGAACTGGGACGACTCCGCCGGTGACGCTCTGGTACTTATACAGCCAAGCTTTAACCTTCACAGTGTGCCCCTCAATCTGCACGTTAACTTCGTTTGGCAGGAGAGTCATCATTTTCTCGGGCACCCAAAGGTTCTGGAGTTCAGTCTGGCGGCCGTTCGCATCAAGTTTCTGCTTGAAGTAGTTTCTTTTACTGATTAACGTGACTGCGACGAGAGGTAGCTTAAGGTCAGCGCTGGATCGGATAGCATCGCCCGCTAAGGTGCCTAAACCGCCTGCGTATGTTGGAATTGCGCTGGTTAAACCTACTTCCATCGAGAAATAAGCGATTTTATGTCCTTTGAGTAAACCCTTAAGCTCATCCAATGCATGTTCCCCTCCCTTGGCTAACAATTTAGCCGCAACACTCAGCATTAGAGCTAAGCATTGATTGTTATCTTGCAGTGGGCTGGGTTTAATATCTACCTTTCCGTCTCAGCAGCGGCATTGTTGCCCGACAAAAAACAGGTAAATAAGGCTAGCAAGAGAGCGCTTGAGGCTAAGTTGGTGATGGCCGAATACCCAATGTAACATCGACTTGCGTCTCAGTGCTGCCTCTCATGACTGTCACCGTTATAGTGTTTCCTGGAAGTGTATGCTGCTCAAGGTAGCTTGCAAGGTCATCGTTGTGTCTGATTGTTTGACCGTTAAGTGCAATTATGATATCGTTTACCTGCAGCTTGCCTGCGCTTGGCCCTGTACTGTTAACGAGGGCTAATTTCCAGCCATACGTTACGCTGTCACCGCTTTCCTGGGCCAAACTGTAACTCATATCAGTGCCTGATACCCCCAGATACGAGTGCCCTCGATAGGCTCCAGTTTTGACAAGCGAATCGATCTCTCTTAGAATAGTGCTTGAGGGTATAGCGAATCCTAAACCCTGCGAGTCACTCACGATCGCGGTGGTTATGCCCACAACGTTACCCAACGAGTTAAGCAGTAACCCGCCGGAGTTACCGGGGTTTATGGCTGTATTGGTCTGGATGACGTTCGCAATCGCGTACCTGTCTGTTGCATCCTCTGTTATGCTTCTGCCCACTGCGCTGACGACGCCCGTGGTCATTGAACCGACTAATCCATAGGGGTTGCCGATGGCGATAACTTCCTCGCCGACGGTTAAAGCGGAGGATTCCACAATAGTTACTGGCTTAAATTCCGAGGCAGGCGCATCTGGCACTGTTACAACAGCTAAATCCGCATATGGATCCTGACCAACAATGTTGGCTGCATAGCCTCTGCCGTTTGAGAACGTCACTGCCAAACTTGTGGTGTCTTCTACAACGTGATGGTTAGTTAATATGAGGTTCATTCCCTGATACTGGTAGGCGAACCCTGAACCCTGCACTGAGCCATCGTTTGTCGTGCCCGTAATTAAGACTACAGAGTCACGTACGTTATTGTAGAGCTGCGCAAGCGAGGTGCCGTTCTGTAGAATAGTGATGTTCTGGTAGGTGGCGTTCTGCGTTCCTTCAAGGACAGAAACCTTGGTTTTAAGCTCTGAAACCTGAGTGCTTAAACCCGAAATCTGGCGGTAATTGAGGTAGAACATTAACAGTCCGCCCATGAGGAGCCCCGCTAAAAGAACTAGGATTAGGATGCTGCCTGAAGTCTTCCTTGCAGAGTCAGAGGTATACATATGTTAAGCCTGAAAAAAGATAAAGATTAAAGGAAAAAAACCTTTTCCCAAAAGTATTACTATGATCTACGATCGATAATATCTAACGCTTCAGGACCAGTTCCAATTAAAGTCACTGGCACGCCAGTGCGTTTCTCGACTTCTTTAATGAAATCTTTTGCCTCCGCCGTAAGGTCATCAAACTTCCGTGCACCTGTGACGCTTGGGAACAACACGTCAAGTTTGGTCATAGCGGCCTGTGTGGCTCCGTTGATCTTAGCGGTCTTCTTAGCTAAATCAAAATCAAAGGGCGCTGCACGTCTATCTCGTCCCGTACCTGCGGCGACCTCGAACCAGTTACGTTTCTGTGCTTCCTCTTTACTGATTTCACCCGGTAATGGCCCAGCGCCAACGCGTGTGATAAACGATTTATAGACTATGATTACGTCGTCAACTCTTGTGGGGCCAACGCCTGCTTCTGAAGCAATGGCGGATGCGCCTGTATCGCGGCCAGTGACGTATGGGTAGCCGCCGCTTAAGAATAGCGAGAGCATGAAGCCCTGTGTGCCTTCTAGGATAACGCTTTTGCCCTCGTCTAAGCCGTCGTTGACTTCCTGTATACCGTCACAGAGGAACGGTTTTAGTTCAGGCATGTCTTTAACAAGTTTAGCGGTGCGTCTGACGCGTTCTTCAAGTGAGGGACCGACTCCCCAACCTGTAGTGCCTATGCCCTTGTTTACTGCTGAAGCCTTGTCCTGTTCGCTGTGCTTCTGCTCGATGATTGAAGCGTTCTGATCAATGCCCACCCGTTTAGGGTCAACCTGTGTCAACTCTATTTCCTTCTGAAATTGGCCGATGTGAACGTTGGCGCCTGCAGATATGAGTAGCCGCGTCTTCGGATTGATGAACGCCGCTGGCACCATATGAAGAGCGTATTTTTTGCCTTCATACCACACTGTGTGGGCTGCATTCACTGAGCCTGTTCTAACGCAAAAATCAACGTTATCTTTGAGTGCTAGATAAGAAATTATTTTTCCTTTGCCTTCGTCTCCCCAGAAGGCGCCGACGATTACTGAACATGGCATGGCTATTACCTTCTACAAGTCATCTTAGGGCTTATTTAAAGTTGTAGATTAAACTTCTTGTCTCTTTGATGTCTTGTCATCACTTACCAGCGCGGCAAGCTGATAAGTCACATATGCGGAAAAGCTACGTATGCCCCGTTTAATTGCATATTCATCCTTGACTTTCATCCATTCTTTGAAAAAATAGTCAAAACTTCAGTCTTTACAGTAATCGTTTTATAGCCTTTCTTTGGCGTGTCAAGTTCCCTCTGAGAATAGTTAGCGCTTACTCATTTATTTAAGGTTTAACAAGACTTAGGTACTTTACCGGATAATCGGTTTTTTCCGTTAATTATATATTGCAAGATATTACCGTACTGTACGGAGAAGGAACCTCGCTGGAAAGAGTACGCCCAAAAAGGCGCCATCCGCCCAGTAGTAGCAAACAAGTAAATACACCATACAGCAATTTGCTTGAGAAGGAACACGACCAAGGAGGGGTAAGGGGCTATTGCCAACAAGACTAATCCAAAGTAATGACCGTGTCGCTGAAGTCCAATACATTTGTGATGTCTGCTCCAAATTAATACAGACCAGACTAATTTCAAAAGCGGAAGCAGATTTACAGCAAAACCAACGGTTCATTTGCTGTCAATGCAAAAAAGCGGCAAAAACCTAAACTCGCCTGTCAGCTGCTTCGCAATCAATAATTTCTAGAAGCTTAACCACACGTTTACCCTTAACCGCTTTCTCTTGATCCGAAATAGAGCCACGTGACTCACATATAGTATCTAGAACTATGCCAACCTCCTCGTCGACGATGACGGGGTAAACCCTGCAGCCTGAAGGCCGATATAGGTACTCGCTGCACCTGCGATTTGTCAGGTCATAAAATACGCAGTAACCATCACGGTTCTTTAGCGTAGCGTAACCCTGCTTATCGTAGCGCACAAACTGCTTCTGGCTGTAGCCTCGTGCTTCTAGGCGTTTGATGTCTTTTTTTGACAGCAGCATTTCCGTTTCTGTGCAGCATACGCCGCAGTGTGTGCAATCCATAAACGCAGAATCATGTTGGCTGTATTTCTATTTTTACTTCCACAACCCGGTTTTATGCGGTTATCCTCATAATATTTGAATTCAGCATTTCAGCGTAGGCCACACTTTTGAGCGGTATCCTTGTTGCTTTTCGGTTTCTCATGGTGTACTCGATCTGGTTGTTGTTTTTTCCAGCGCATTTCTTAAGCTTGGTCAATTGAACGTTCACTATTACAGCGCCGTCTTTAAGGTGAAGGTTAACGTTTCTACCGATGTATGATTTGGCGCTGTTTGCACTGAAGCTCTCCATTTACCATTCCTCTTCAGCTATTTTGTTCCAGCATTGCTGGCATATCGGAAGGTTTTGGCCTCTGACCTGTATGTAGAGTTTGATATCTTCGCTTTTACAGGTGCCGTTTGTGGGGTTTCTACAATGTTCCATTTTAATCATCGAAGATGCGTTACTGTGTTTTTTGCTTTTAAGGCGGATGCAGAATCGACATTGCAGTGTGGGGGAGGGGTGACTGAAAGTAATGCTTAAGAATCTGCAAAGTTTACTAGATAGCGGTGTTTTTTCAATTGGACCCGATAATCTTGGTTACAGCGGTAAGTCTCATAGTCCAGATAGTTGTTTTCCTATTACTTGTTCTCGGCTACTTCTACAAGCGTAAACTTAAGTTTTACATGCATGGCGCTGTTATGGCTGTTGCTGTTGCGCTGCATCTAATAACGGTTTTCGCCGTTATGGTGCCATCTTTTGTTTTAGGCGTTATACCCTACTATGTTATTCCTGAGCCCTTAATGGTGATTTCACTGGCGAGTGTTATCCATGGCGTTCTGGGTATCGTTGCTATAGTGCTGGGGGTTTATTTGGTGGCGGCTTGGGCTTTTCGCAGAAATGTTAACGGCTGTTTTAAGCGGAAAAATGTTATGCGCTTGACTATATCTGTCTGGTTTGCTTCGCTAATCCTCGGTTTTCTACTGTATATAACATTCTATGGAACGACGCTGTTTGGCTAGATTTCGATAATTTCCGGCTCGATACTTTCTTTACTTATCCTCAGTATACCCACCGTCGTTTTACCCAGCGGCGATGCGGGTACGGTTGCGCTACCCGGGTTAATATAGAGCGTTTGACCTTCCCATTTAATGTCGGCGGCATGCGTATGTCCATAGACGAAAACGTCAAATCCGTTTTCCCTCACTAACTCGCGGATTTTGTTAAAGCCAAATGCGATGTCAGGGTCATGCATTACACCGATTTTCCAGTTAAACACCCTTAAAGAATTCAATTTAGGGAGCGCGTTGCCGACGTCTATGCCGTCCATGTTGCCTTGAACAGCTAAAACGGGTGCGATCTGTTCTAAGTCGTCTATTACTGATAACTCAACTATGTCGCCTGCGTGGATGATGTAATCGACGCCTTGGAAGGCTTCATGGACTTTTTTTGGGGTTTGATGCGCTCTTTTAGGTACATGAGTGTCGGAGATTAACCCCACGGTTTTTGTTGGTTTAAGGTTTGGCAATTCTTTTGATACTAAAGAGGTTCCACTAAACATGCTATGTGTGCCTCAAGCAGGCGATTGACTGATAGACACATGTGAGTTTAGTAATAAAAAAGCGGCGGTTTAAAAAAAGCTGACTTGCTTAAGTCATAAACCGTTTAACCGTTTCGTACAGTACGCTTGTGCCGAAAACTAGGTTCTCGATGGTTATTCGTTCATCGATGCCGTGCATACGCTTCTCTAGTAGATCGATGGGTTCGTCGGGGCGCATTGGGTGGAAGCCGTAGGCTATGCTGCCGGTTTCTCTGAAGAAGTGTGAGTCTGTTCCGCCGGTAGTCATAGTTGGTGTGATGCCGCAGTTGGGTTCTAGTTCGCGGAGTACGCTTGTTATAGCGCTGTAGAGCGGCGTGTGGGTGGTGGATTCGTTGCCGTCGTGCTTCTGGATGATTTCAAAGCTTAACTTATCGAAGCCGATGTCTTGGAGTAAGCCTTTGATTGTGGCGAGGGTTTCTTCTACGCTTTGCCCCGGTAGTACTCGGCAATCGAAAACTGCTTCTGCTTCTGATGGAATGATGTTCTCTTTGACTCCGCCGCTGATTATTGTTGGGGTGATGGTGGTTTTTGTTCTTGGACGTATTTCCTCGGCTAAGGCTTTATCTTTCTTTGCGATTTCATCGATTATCTGCTCGCTTTGAGTGGGGTTATTTAGCAGCTTTGTGAAGTCTTCTTTTAAGTCTGGGTTGATTAGGGATATTTCGGCTAGGTACTCTTTAAGGGTTGGTACATAGGTGATTTCAGGTTTGTAACTGTCAAGTTTAGCGATGACTTTGTTTATGCGTAGGATAGCGTTATCGGCGGTGTTTGGCATTGAGCCATGTCCAGGAGTGCCTTTAGCTTTCACTTTAAACCACAAGATGCCCTTCTCTGCGGTTTGGACTGGGTACACGTTGACGCCGTTTTGTGGTATGGCTAAGCCGCCACCCTCGTTAATTACGTAGGGGCACCAGACTTTGTCTTTATGGGTACGCAGTAGCCACTCTGCGCCTTTTTCACCGCCGCGTTCCTCATCAGCGGTAGCCGCCAAAACTATATCGCCTTTTATTGGGATCTTATTTTGTTTAAGCAGTTTTAATGTGAATATTTCGATGGCGACCATGCCTTTCATGTCGTACGCGCCCCGTCCGTAGACGTAGCCGTCTTTTACGAGTCCGTCGAATGGGGGCACAGACCATTCCTTGGCGTTTGCGGCGACCACGTCAAGGTGGCCCAGTAGAAGCAGGCTGGGTTTTTCTCCTGTGCCTTTTAAGCGTGTAATTAGGCTACCTCTTTGGGGTTCTGACTCTAGGATTTCTGATTGGAAGCCGTCTCTCGCCAGAAAATCTTGTATGTATTTGGCTGCATTGATTTCGTTGCCGGGCGGGTTAGTTGTGTTTATGCGGATTAGTTCAGACAGGAATGATGTTATTTCTGATTCAATATTATTAAAATTTTGAATAGTCAATATTTTTGTGCTCCGCATTCTTTTATTAGTTTGTATTCTCTTAAGAGTATCTGTTGCTGTTAACTGTGGTAAGTGGATGGATTTTTTGTTTATTCAACATGTAGGTTTATATATTATGGCAAAAATTGCTATTGGTTAAAAAAATATTCATGAGTTGAATACTATGAAAGAACTAAAACCAATCGATTACAAGATTCTGTTCGAGCTCATGAAGGACTCACACAGAAGCGATCGTCAACTAGCAAAAGCCTTAGGTGTATCTCAGCCGACCGTCACCCGAAGACGTGCCATGCTTGAGGAAAACTTTATCGAAGGATACACTGTTATTCCCAAATTTGGACAAATCGGATTTGAGATTGCAGCTTTAACATTTTTGAAGAGCAAAGTAAAGACCAAGACCGGCGACGAGAGAACTCAGGCATTACAGAAGATGAAAGAATGGTACATGAAGCAAACCAACGTTATCATGGTCATGGACGGCCGCGGTATGGGTTGGGATGCAGTATGCATTTCATTACATGAGAACTTTGCAAACTTCGCTGACTTCATACGTGCACATGACTCAGAATTATCTGACTGGGTTATCGAAAGCCAGACTTTCAACGCTGACCTTAAAGGCGGCATAATGATCAAGCCGTTCCACCTCAAGTACCTCGCATCTTCTCTGAAGCAACAATAAGCTTGCTTCCCCCCAACAATTATTTCTTTTTTATATCTAACGCGCACGACACTTTTTAGCGATTTCTGGTTTTTCTCTTTGACGCTCTCTGATTTGTCTAGTTACGGCTTAGCGCAGTGGAGTTTTTTTAAGTAAGCGTTTCTTGGGTAACTTGGGCTTTTTTACCCTGATAGCGTCTGCAGTCAAATAGCCACCAAAGAATAATTCATACCTATAATTTTTAGATTTGAGGGAAAAGGAATAAGTTGTTGGCTAAAAAAGCGGTTTTTACTTTTTCCAGTTGCTGCCAGAAGCCCACTTATAGAAGCTTGTCGGCGTGATCTTGATGATCGGGAGGTCGCCTTCTTTCCATCCGCCATCTTCTGTCTGGTACTCTGGGTACTTCTCTTTTAGCAGTTCATGTGCATAGCGGTATTCTTCGCCATCCCACATAAGTTCGGCTTCGCCTTGGATGCGTATGCCTTTGATGTTTGACCAGTTGTTCTTGTCGTAGTCGTCAATGACAAGTGAAACCTGCGGGTTTGCTTCGATGTGCTCCAGTTTTGGTGTGTCTGGGTCAGAGGCAAAATAGAAGTATACGCCGTCGAAGACAGGCCAGATTGGTCGTACTACTGGTTCGCAGTCCTCAGTTGCTGTTGCTAAGCGTCCTACTGGCAATTCAGAGATGAATGTTTTATCGGATTTTGATAGTTTTATTCCCATTTAACCACCAATGTGGGTTTAGAGTACCTGACTGAATAGTTTATGGGTCTTCCTTTTAAAAGTTAATGTTTTGATGATGTAGTGGAAATCTCTATGTTGTGTTGTTCCAGTAGTATACATTGGAGTACCGACTATTTGCTTGGGCGGCAGAGTCTTCATAAATGATGTCTAGTTTGCCGTCTTTGCTGTCCAAATGGTTCTGTATAGCGTTCCAGATTTGCGCGGCTTTGTCATCGGGTTGCCATAAACCCCAAATCGTGTCGTTTACACTTCGCATACCCCAACCGTAATCCGCCGGCAGAACCAGCGCGGTCTGCATTTTTATGTTGTTTGTAATGTCGGGGTTTCGGATTATTTCCTTCCAAAAGCGCTCAATAGCCAAGTAATGCTCGTCCTGCAACAGCCCAGCGCCGTTGTCAGGGGAATAGTTGAATACAGCCGCATATTCTGCGCCGCTTTGGTAGCTCAGTCTTAGGTTTTCAAACATTTCGTCTCCGCTCATCAGCGATGAGGGGTCTGTGCCGTTTTTCCAAGTTAGAATAGTGCCCCATGGCTTATCATGCATGGAGGCGGCGCCTCGTACTAAAGCGATTTCCTGTTTAGGATTTTCATTTGGGCCAAGCTGGGCGAGTACTGTATCATAGCCGGCTTCGTAGTCAAACCAATATAGCGCATAGTCCGAGGTGAAAACCTTGCAGGTTGATTGGTTCTTTACGAAGTCAACCCATTTCTGCATGCCATCCGTGTATACTTTGGAGGCGTCGCTGTAGGTTTGGATTGGTCTGCTGTCCCAGAGTTGCTGGTAGGGCGTAAACTGGGTTATGTCGCCTTGGTCGGTCACGTAGATGCCGTTTTCGTCCTGTACGCTTCCGTCTGGATGGTAAAACAGCAGTGCCGTGCTGTAGACGGCAGCTGCGGCTGAATTGAAGGTCCGGTTCTCTATGCTGTACTGGATTGTCCCGTTAAGCTGGTAGGTGGTTTTTGTATCGAAATATTTGGAGGTGTTATTCTGATGGAGTGATTCGGTGGTTTCGGTGCTTATTACGCCTGTTTTCTGAAAATAAGTCTCTTTGTACTGGCTGGCGGAGTTATCACTGGCGCTGATGCTTGTGTCAATGCTTTTGTCAATTTGTTTTATTCCCCCGTCTTCGTATTTTGTAATGTTTCCTAACTCCAAGCGTAAATCAAGCATTTTTCCGCCTGGTTCATCATTGTAGTAGAGCCCCAAGAAGTGGCTGCCCCACCGCGACTCCGCGGTGCATAGGAAGCTGGTAACGGTGTTTTCCTGAGCGTGGTAGGCGCCGAAGTAAACAATCAAATCTAAGCCTTCGTTTACGGCGTAGTCGCAGACTTGAATTAACTCGTCGATGTGTGTCTGTAGATAATATGACTGTACAATGAAGAGATTCGTGTAATTTTTTACTTTATCCACCAACTGGCATGCTTCGTTTACTGATGAACCACAGTATGTTACTCCGAGGTAGAAGGGCTTCTTTGATGCATCTTCTTTTTCTGGCTGCAGACTGTTACTGATAACCGAAGCGAAAACCGAAACGGCAACAACAAGCAACAGGACCGCTGCCAAGGCATAGACGTTATCTCTCTTCAAGTCACATATCGCCAAAGAGGTTCTGGCGGGTAATTGATAAATCCCTTGAGGTACAATCCCTTACCATTCAGCTGCTCTACTTTTGGCAGGCTGGGCAGAGGTAGACTTGTCCGCCGCCGAAGCTGATCTTTGCGATTCCTTGGCCGCATCTTTTGCAGGGTTGATCTTTCATGTTTGGCCCCATAGCAGCCACATACGTACCTTGGTTACCGTAGAAGTCTACAAACTGCTCTTTACCACCTGACTTAATTCGGTCCTCAACAACGTTTTTGACTGCTTCATAGAGGGCTTTCAGTTCAGCCTCGTTGAGTTCCCCTGTTTTATGCTTGGGGTGCAGGGCTGCTCTGTAGATTATATCTTGGAACGCAGCGTTGCCTAGGCCCACCACGGCTGCTTCCTTGCCGACCAGTGCGGTTTTCAAGTTAGTGTTCTTCCTGTTGAGGTCGGTTGAGAATCGCTTAAACGTGAAATCCAGGTCCAGCGGGGAGGCGGTGGATGAGAAGTCCCTGTGGTAAAGGTAGTTGTCCTGCAGCTCTGGGTCGGTTAGTGCTTTTATTAATCCCATTCCGGTCAGCGATACTGTTAATGCGGATTCATCTGTGAATTCGAGTTTTAGCGTGTACTTTTTTGGCGGTATACTTCCCTGTGGATGGTAGAGGGTTATTCCGCCGTACTCAGGCGCCAGTAATAGGTTCATGTCGCCGTCGAATTTTACTCTAATCGTGTTGCCCCGGGATGAGGCGCCCTCGATTTTGCGTGTGTGCAGTCGGTTGAAGTCCGAGAGGTAAGTGTTAACGAAACCGAGTCGCTGATAGTTTGTGCAGTTCTGCAGTTTGCATTTGGCGGCTTCTTTTCCTTTAAGTTCACTGTTCATCTGTTTGGCTAATATGTAGGCTTCGGGGAGTTCAACACTCAAAGCTGGCACCAAAAGGTAATAGCTTCAAAGAGTACTTAGGTTTGTTGCATAAACGGGTAGCGTAACTCTAATATCCACAGGGTAAGGCTACTTTAATTATGATAAGACTCGTCCAATTGGGCAGCAACAGCGAAAGCATTATTTCGACTAAAGAGTTGCCATGCCAGGAATTAAGCAACGTGTGGATAGAGCTGGTGGATCCCTCAGAGGACGAGTTGCATGCGGTGGCAGACTGCACCCAGATACCTATAAGTTTTCTGCGGTTGCCCGAAGACAGACAGATTGATCTCCGGCTTGAGCCGGGCTATGGCGTAATCAACTTTATCGTGATGCAGGATGTAACTTCTACAAAAGATACTTACCCCGTGAATCTTGCTTTCTCTAAAGATTTTCTTATCAGCGTTGCCCCCAAAGAAGTCCAGTACATAGTGAACCTGGCTAAGGAACGTATGAGCAGAACAAAAATTGACCCGCCAGCCCATGTAGTGTACTTCATTGTCGACGAAATCGCTTCTAGCCATTTTGGGCATCTGGAAAACATTGAGACAGTAACCTCAGACATCGAGGAAGAAATCATCGAGAAACCCAACCCCCAGATTCTTAAGAAGATACTTTCGTTGAAATCCAACCTTATCAGCTTTAACAAGAACCTCTGGTATGAACGAGGCTTAGTCTTTAACCTACGTAAGTATGAGAGTGTGATGCCGAAGAAAATCCGTGACCTCTTTGATACAACTCATGAGGATTTAACTCGGCAGATAGATATCGCTGAAACCTACCGCGAAATCCTCTCAGACGCCATCAATGTGCACCTATCTGCTACATCGAATAAAATCAACGTCTCAATCAACAGCTTAACAATCGTGATATTCTATCTGACTATTATTACGACGGTGACTTCCTTTCCGAACATGGTGGCGACGTTTTTCGGAATCGGCCAATTCGGCAGCACCCACTATGCAATAATCATAGCGGCGATCCTTGCTTCTACTATTCTGCCTTTTGTTTGGCTGTGGCGCAAGAAGTGGCTAAGCGCCAGAACCGCTTTGAGGCAAATCGATGAAGAACAAACCTAAACCGCCCTAATCTATTGACGCAGCGTGGTCGTTACAGCTTTAACGGTTGCACAATTACTAATCGGCGTTATCCACATAGTTTCGGGGACGCTGCTGTTTGCCTACGAGGACTTCTCAAACCTGCCAGCAACAGCAGCATACGACATCTACACGCTCGCCTACGGTCTGCTTGTGCTGGTTTTCGCTGTTTACCTTTGGCGCGGCAGATGGGTAGGCTAGGTCGGCACAGTAGCCTTGTCAGCCTTCGTAATCGCAGCAGATTCATTAACACTGATGAATTTACCCAGCGTACCCGGAATCCCCAAAGCACCAGCCGTAGTAGAAATCATCTACAGCATAATAGTCACTGGATATCTGCTCTATAGACGGAATAAAAAGTGACTCAACGATAGCAGCTGCTGTTATGCCGTGTGATGGGCTACGATGTAATGAGCTGATAGTGCCCAAACTCATTAGTAGTTTGCCTATTTGCTCTGTTAGCAGTTCTACGCTGGAACTATAGAGGGGGTACCTGAAATCTTTGATAGGGAGGGGGAGGTCACTCTGAGACGGGTAGGTCCTATTTAGGCGCTTTATATAAGGGGAGGGAGCTAGCTGGAAAGCAACAAAGCCTCAAAAACCGCTGAAAACCCTAAAGTACCAAAAACACTCGCGTAGCCACAACCAAAACCCCCCATGCAACCAAACACTCCCCGACAAATGCGCCTGACAGTTGCAGCTTTCATGCTTCCATCTGTCCACAGTTATTGAGCCTTTAACAGTGGATCAAAATTTGGGTTTGTTTCTTGCGGTTCTATGTGTGGGTTTTTCTTTATTGTTTCTGGTTTAATAGTTATGGTTTGAAAGATTGAAAGAAAAACAACAGACTCTGGGAAAACTCTTGTTGTTCTTCCATAGAGCAAAATTACACAGGCTACATAGAGAAATTTTTGATCTACTGATAAAGGGGGGTCTAGAAAAAAATTGCAGTTGAAGCCCAAACCCGATGCTAGGCATACCTTAAAATTCTAAGTAGACAACTACCCTAAAGTGCAAGCATATGATCACAGCACAAACCATCCGTAAATTAACGTTCTTTATTGCTGTAGCATCATTTTTCTTCACCCTAATCACTGCCTTTTTAAAGTATCTGCAGCTTGATTTAACAACAATTGGCGCACCACCAAGTTTCTATCTTTACTCGGTGCTCATCGAGGTTATCCCATACATCTTCGTCGGCGTCATATCCCTGCTTATTTCGATTCTACTACACGACCAAGAACAAGCGCAAAAACAGCCGTTGATTACGCCAGAAATGCCCCAAGCAGCCTAAACAACCTTTTTCCTAAAAGAGTAATTTAGAGTCCAACGGTGTAGATACGCAGCGCAGCAACAGGCAAAACCAGAACTAAACCAAACAGCACAGCAGTCAAAGTCATCATCCGCAGCGCCTTGCCAATATCCTCATGCGAAATGTGCCCATGATCATCCCCGAGACAATAGCTACCCTGCTTCTCAAGTTGAATGCATAGCGCACCCGCCATTGCCGAAATAGTGAACCCCGCATTGGGGCTAGACGTTTTATGCTTATCACGCTGCAGCACGCTCCACGCTTCACGCCAATTCTCCCCTAGCAGAAAAGCAGACGCAACCATTAAGTAAGCCGTGATTCTCGCAGGCAACCAATTCGTTAATGTATCCATCTTAGCGCTAAACCAGCCAATATTTCTAAACTCCACAGTCTTGTAGCCAACCATCGAATCCAACGTGTTAATCACGCGGTAAGCAAAAGCACCTGGAACCCCAAAGAACGCATAGAAAAAGAATGGTGCAGTGATACCGTCAGTTGTAGATTCAGCGATTGACTCAACTGCTGCGGAAACTATTTGCCGCTCATTTAAGCTGTTTGGGTCTCTGCGAACGATGTAGGGCAGCCACTTTCGTGCGCCATCCAGATCACGCTTCTTAAGCGCAGTGGCAATCGGTTTAGTATACTGCCCCATACCGCTGATTGCGAAGGTTGCTTTGAATAGGATTGCGCCAACGATGATGTATGGGATTGAGCCGAAGTAGAACCGTAGACCAAAAAGCAAAGCGCCAACCGGTAACGCAAAGATTAGCATAATCGCAATTGCCATCAAGATGCCGTTGACCTTCTCAATGCGCGGATTAGGCGACTTCGCCCTCTTCTTGAAAAAGAGAATCAATTTACCTATAGCAACGGTGGGATGAATCCTATCTGGGTATTCGCCTACGACGAGGTCGATTAGAACCGCTAAGGTGAATATGAAGACCGAATCGATGAACCAGGACAGGTCAAATGCGAACATAGCCAAACCTAAACCGCTTTAAGCGCCTTCTTAAACGCATCTATCAACCGCACGTTTTCCTCATGGGTTTTAACCGCAACTCGAATGTAGAACTCGTTAAGCCCCACAAAGCTACTGCAGTCACGGATCAAGATTCCCTGCTTTAGCATCCGATGCTTCAACGCGTTGGCTGTGAGGTTGGTGTTTCGGATGTCTATGAAGAAAAAGTTCGCGTCTGGCTCGCTAAAGCAGAAGCCGCTGAATTGGCCCAGCTCCTTCTGCAGATATGCCTTCTCCTGCTTGATTAATGCACGTGTGACTTTAAGGTGCTCTTCGTCTTTTAACGCGGCAATCGCGGCTGGCTGAGCAAGGCAATTAACGTTCCAGGGAATCTTGCTGCAGAGCAATACGTTGATGATTTCTGGATTAGCTACTCCGTAGCCGCAGCGTAAGCCTGTTAAGCCGAAGATTTTTGTGAATGAACGCAGGATGAAGAGGTTTGGGTACCGATCGATTCTGTGAATCATAGTTCGACTTTTTTCGTCATCGATGAACTCTAAGAAGTCCTCGTCAAGGAAAACAAGCATATCCTGACTTAATGCTGTATCAAGAATCTCTGTGAGTGTTTTTTGAGGAATCAGTTTGCTAGTGGGATTATTCGGGTTGCAAAGGAACAGCAGTTTACATCCGGGCATTTCCTGCCGGAAAGCTTGAGCTTCAATCTGGAAATTACCCCCTAACCTGACAAATTTTACGCATTCGCCGGTTTTGCGTACGGCACTCTCGTATTCTCCGAAAGTCGGCGCAGCCATAACTGCTTTCTCGCCTCTACGCAGAAACGCCTCAGCGAAAAGGTACATTAACTCTGTTGAGCCGTTACCCACTACGATGTTGTCCTTTGTGATTGAGCCGCCAAAGTGCTCAGCGAGAATCTGCCGCAGCGCATTAGAATTCGAATCTGGATACGCCTCAATCTTGCCGAAAGCACCAGTGATCGCATCAAGCGCCTTCTGTGAGGGCCCAAGTGGGTTTACGCTTGAACTGAAATCCAAGATTTCCTCGGTTTTGAAACCGCTTTCTTCAGCGGCGCCATAAACCTCTGCGCCATGCACACAGGGCTTAAGGTTCCTAACGTTATCTCTAACCAAACTCTCGATGGGTTTCATGTATGTCTGTTTCCTGTGCCGCTGAATTCTATGGTTTGTTGTTAACGTAAATTGTAATAAATGTTTTCTCGGACGTCATATCCAAGTCATGCTTGTTGCAAAAGACTTTTAGGCGTAGCCGTAACTCGGTACTAGTAGCTTTTATGGACGGTTTTTTGTATGAGTAAAAAAATTGTTGACGAAACACACGCTAAAGAAACCTTAAAAGAGATGATTGAGGACAGGAAACAGGGTGAACCAGTTGAGGAAGTACTGGCAATCTTCTGCCAGAGATACAGCGTAACTATGGCAACCTGCAAAGAATTCTACGACCAATTAGTAGCGAAGGGCGAAATCAAAGAAAAATAACTTAAACCACACTAAAGTATACTTCAGCAAGGGCACAGCAATGGAACTAGTATTCGTTGGGTTAGGATTAAACGACGATAAAGGCATAACCGTTAAAGGTTTAGAGGAAACCAGAACCGCAGACGCAATATTTATGGAGACATATACAAGCCGCATGCCAGACTTCTCGATGCCACGCTTCGAGCAAGCGACTGGCAGAAAAGTGCAGTTGATAAAACGCCAAGACCTCGAAGAAGACAACGGTAAAGTTATTCTTCAAGCGGCAAAAGCTGGCAAAGCAGTGTTTCTGGTTCCAGGCGACCCATTCATAGCCACAACCCACGTTACACTGCGAATCGACGCAGAAAAAGCTGGTATAAAAACCCGCGTGGTTCACGGAATCTCTATAATGTCAGCGATAGTAAGCCTCTCCGGTTTGCACAATTACAAGTTCGGCAAAACAGTCACAGTGCCCTTCGCCGATAACTTCTCAGAAACCCCCTACAATGTAATCGCTCAGAACAAGAAGCTTGGTCTGCATACGCTTTGCCTTCTTGATTTGCGGGCTGCAGAAAACCGCTACCTTACAATAAACGAGGGCCTGAAGCTTCTGCTTGAAGTAGAAGCAAAAAAGAACTTGGGTATAATCACAGCCGCTACTCCTGCTTTGGGACTTGCACGTGCAGGAGGCGACAATCCAGTGCTGAAAGCTGATTTCGTCGAGAAACTGGTCAATTACGATTTCGGGCAGCCGCCTTTTAGTCTGATTATTCCGGGCGATATGCATTTTATGGAAGTAGACGCCTTAATCGCCTTCGCTGGAGCTCCAGCCGAATTTAAGAGGTTAAGCCGATGAGCACAGAGGAACTCGCCGCCAAATACATCGGCTCAGCCGAGAAAGTGCTTGCTTCACTTACGCGGACACAAACTCCCATAACATTAAACGAGGCTACTGTGAGTGAGGTGCTGCGTTGGGCGCATGATTACTTGGCAGATGCAAAGTATTATAAGGCTCAGGGTAAGCTTGGAACCAGTTTAACCTCTGTAGCTTACTGTGAAGGGCTGCTTGACGGTTTACGCTTGATGGGTGCAGTGAACTTCGTATGGCCAACCAGACAACAACCAGAAAGCAAAGAGTAGTGCTTGCTTCAGGCGTCTTTGACCTGCTGCATCTTGGGCACGTCCGCTTCTTAGAAGACGCAAAAAAGGCAGGCGGCGCGGGCGCTAAACTTGTGGTTATCGTCGCCAGAGACAGCACCGCTGGTAAGCTCAAAGGCAGAAAACCCATCATGTCTGAGGATCAACGCCGTGCCCTAGTTGAGTCGCTTAAGGTTGTTGACGATGCTGTTCTGGGCTTTGAAGGCTTAGACATCGGCGAAGTTATCGAAAAAATCCATCCTGATATAATAGCGCTCGGATACGACCAAGCAGAGATGGAAGCGGAAGTAAAAAATTACCTGATCAAACATCAGCTGCCTGTTTCTGTTGTTCGTGTTGGCAAATTTGGGGAGAATATTTTAGATAGCTCAACAAAGATTAAACAGAAAATAATCGATAAACTCTCCAAGTAAAGATGGCTTATGGTAAACTGCGAGAAATATAAACCGACGTATGTACTGATTGCCTTAAACGTAGCCATATACATCGCTGGTGCATTCATCGGCGGCGACGCAATCTATACGCCTGACAGCGTGGTTTTGGCTTGGGGGCAAGTTAACTATTTCATTATCGACTTTGGCTGGTACTGGCAGCTGCTGACATCCATGTTTATTCACGCCTCGATATTCCATTTGGTTGGTAACATGCTGTTTCTGCTCATCTTCGGTTTACGTGCAGAAGAAATGTTCTCGCTTCCAGAGTACCTCGGAGTTTATCTGCTCGGTGGCTTAGCGGGAAACCTTCTGTACCTCGCAACTGGTGTTAATGCGGCTCCGGCTGTCGGCGCTTCAGGTGCAATATTCGCGGTTTTCGCGGCTGCCTTAGTTTATGATAGGCATTCAATCCGCCAATCCATCTTGGGGGCAGTGATCTTCGCTTTCTTCTTGTTCTTCCTAAATATAGGCGCTAACACTAACTTGTTGGCGCACCTCGGAGGCATATTAGCCGGCTTAGCGCTCGGCTACATCATCGCTTCCAGACGCAAACCCGCCGATTACAGTACAGAGTTCAGGTACCGAAACACGCCTTTCTAGAATTGGGTTAGGATTTCCACTTTTACTTTGTTGCCGTCTTTTAGGTTTAGCTGCTTTCGCAAGCATACGGGTGCGATGATTTCCAGCACTGAGGCGTCGTAGTGGCTGCGGGTTGCGGTTACGAGCGCGCCTTTTACTTTGCCGCCGATTATTGCTGGGTAGCATTTAACGAGTCCGAAGCTGCGGTCTTCATTCTGGAAACCCATAACCTCCAAAGCGGGGTAGGCTTCGATGTCTTTGCTTGTCTTTATGTCGTAGTCGCTGTTCAGTTTGACGTTAAGTGTGCCGGGGTAGGGTTCGAAGCCTAATTTATCGATGAGTTGCTTCTTGTAATCCGTCTTGGAGATGTAGTATGCGCCTTCGCCTAATCCAGTGAAAACTGTGCCCTCCAACGTTACGGAAGGCGGAATGTTGGTTTCCATAATAACCTTGAGGTTAGAGTATAACCTGCGGAGCTCCTGTATGCCTGGCTCCTTAATCTTGATTAAGCTGCCATCCGGTGTGACTTTCCGCTGAATCCAGCTGCACCGCTCGAGCTCTATCAGGTAACGCGAGGCGGTCTGCTGAGAAAAACCCAGCTTTTTAGCCAGATACTCAGTTGATATCTTAGCGGTACGATTGTAAGCACCCATTTCAGCGAGTTTTAGAAGCATGTATAGCTGCTGCCATTGCTGCTTTTCAGTCACAGAGGTCTCCTGTGAATATGTGAGTATCATGCTGGGTATTTAAGCGGCTCGAAACCAAAAAGGCAAACGCTGCTGCTCTCAGGCGACCCCCATCTCCTTATATAAAGCCGATAAAGTTGACCTGTGGTTTTGAAAAGCTCAAAATTTAGCCGTAAGCAGCTACTTTTCATTTGGTAAAATCCTTTCTGCTAGTGTTATCTTTAGTTGACAAACCTTGACTTGAATCCCAAATCTTTTAAACAAAACCCTCGCATAGTAGGGCGGAGGTACCTATGCCAACAGCATACGTCTTAGTGAATACTGAAACAGGCTGCGAGTTTGATGTTGTTAGGGAACTGAAAGAATTGGAAGGCGTTCAGGAAGCGTCGCCAGTTTATGGCGCTTATGATATTGTTGTAAGAGTATCCTCGGAGTCGCCTGAGGCGCTTAAGCGCCTAATCACTTGGCAGATAAGGAAATTGGGTAATGTAAGAGCCACGTTGACTAATATCATCTATGAAAAAAGCGAAACTTGAAGCAAAAAAAGTTAAGGGTTAGCTTTCTGTGCTACGATCATGGCGTGTGCTATATCGTAGGGGTCTAACTCTACAATTTCTTTCACGTCATAACCCCGTTTGCGCAGAACCTGAGCTTCCTGTTTATAGACATCCTGGGGAGACATTGTAACGTCGATGCTTTGGGATTTGCATGCGAGCATAACCCATCCGCCCTGCTTCAGAAATACGTCAGCGTTGTCTGATAGCAGTTTTGCCTGTTCAGGTTGGGCAACATCGCAGTAGACTAGGTCAACTTTACCTGATATGAACATGGCATAGCGCTCAGGCATGCGGGCGTCCTCAAGCATAGGAGTAATGTTTGGCCTGAACTGTGCAACGTTATTAACTAGGTCTCGTAAGCTACGTTGCGCGAATTCTACACAGTAAACTTGGCCCGTTTCGCCAACAATGTCTGAAACATGGCTGGGTGTAGTTCCTGAGGCTGCACCCAAATAGAGAACTTTAGAGCCCTCCTCAATAGGCACTGTCTGCAGGCCCTTTATGATTGCACCCGCAAGTTTACTGCGGAAAGCATCCCATACACGGTACTCGACGCCCTTGAATTTAACAAGGCGTTCACCGTAAACGTTTCGTCCGGGCGTTAAGTTCTTTGTTCCCAACCGTTTAGCGCCGTCTTCAAGCACTACATTGTAGATTTCTTTGAAGACTGGATGCGGCTTAACTCTCAGACCCACGTCTGTCCTGTCCTCTGTTTTGATCGCCGCCGCTTCCGCCGCGCCTGTCTCGTCGATCTCGCCCGCCGCCTCCGTGTCCACCGAAGCGTCTGCCGCCTCCTCCGCCGCCAAAGCGTCTTGGTCCGCGGTCACGTGGCTTAAAGCCCCCGCCTCCACCGCCTTCACGTCTTGGGGGTCTGTCGAAGCGTCTTTCGCCACCTTCACGGCGTTCTCCGCCCTCTCGGTAGCCAAAGCCGCCTTCTCTGCGTTCGAAGCCTTCCCGTTTCTCTTTCGGTTTAGGCTCCTTTGGTGGTGGTGCTTCCTTGTATTTCTCGCGGATTTCTTCTATGCGTTTAGCGATATCCTCTTTGAGTGCGTCGCCAATGTAGTGGCCTTCTCCGAATGCGTCGGCTCTGGCTGCGATGGCTAGTTTGCCTGCGATTACGCGGGCGATCTTTCCACGTTGCCACCGTTTTGCATCATGCAGTAGGGTGTGCTGGAAGATTAAGCCGTGTTTTGGTGGGCGTGCGCCGGTTTTTAGTGAGCGGAATAGTGCTTTTTCTGCGCCGAGAACCTGTATTGTGCTTGCGGGTCTCATGGCGAGGTTTTGTAGGCCGCCCGCGAGGGATATCATGCGCGCGCCTAGGAGTGCTCCCGCGACTGCTTTGACGTTGGGCGCCATCTCTTCCATGGTGCGTTCGACGTATTCTTCCATGCTCTTTCGTAATTCGTAGAATGTGATTACGTCTTTTGCCAGTTGCTGTACCTGTGCGAGGTCAGAATCCGATATGTCTGCGCCCATTGATGATTCTGCTGCTTTTACAAGGAATTCTGTGCGCTCTTTTGGTATGTTTTCTGCTTCCAAGTTTTCTACGCTGAAGCTTTCTCGGTTGCCTAGTTTTATGACTAGTCTTGCGTAGGTTTCGTGTTTCTCTACTAATCTGTCCATTTCTGGGAAGTAGATGCCGTACCATTCGCGTAGCCTGCCCATGAACAGGTTGACTGTTTGGTCTAGGCTATCAAGGGTTTGGATGCCCTGTGAAACGATCAGGTCGCGTTTGCCTGTTGCGCCCTTTATGCGTAGCTTGGAGAGTTCCATGCTTACGTTGCGGTTCCAGATGTCGAGTTCCTGCTGGTTAGCTGCGAAGCCTGATTCGACTGCTACTTCGCTCATGCGGGAACTGTGCACTGCCGCTTGGGCTGGTGTGGCTACTTCGACTGTGACTTTGAGTTTTTTCTGTGCTTCCTCGGCGACTTTACCGTTTTGGAAGACGAAAACGTCGTAACCTGCGTTTTTAAGTAAAGTTATTAGTGATGTTGTTTGGTCTGATAGTTTGCCCGATTCGGATCTCAGCAGGCTTTTTGCTGCTGCCTGCGGTTTTTTGGGAAACAGAGCCTTCTCTACTAAGCTGTTTTCTTCGTCGAAGGCTGCAACGCCGAATGGGAATTGTACAATGAAAGCTTTCATCTCTATATGCCCCAGTAAACGTATGTATCTTCAACACTCTGGGTTAATAAATAAATTGTTTAGTGTTCCCTGAGATTCATATGCCCTAGAGGTTAATGCTCTATAGCTTTACAATGGGTCAATCTGTTGACAATCAATTGGTGACACATCCGCCGATTCTACCTTGGTTAGACAAAGCGTCTACTATGTCATTCTTTAAGCGGTAACCTAATAGTAAATTTTGTTCCTTTGCCCGATTTGCTCTCAAACATTATGGTACCGCCCAAAGCCTCCACGATTCTCTTTACTACGGATAAACCTAAACCTTGACCCTTAGCTTTAGTAGTTACTAGAGGCGTGAACAGACGGTTTTTAACTTCTTCTGGTATGCCTTTGCCTGTATCTTCTATTTTGAAGATGGCTTGTCTGCCGGTTTTTTCGGCGTTTATTGTTAGTGTACCCCCTTCAGGCATTGCTTGTATAGCATTAATCACCAAGTTAGAAAGCGCACGGCGTATAAGCGTTAGATCTGTCTCTATTTTGGGAAATCCCTTCAGGTCGATTACCAATTTAATTGAGTCAGGCACTTTTACAGTTTGGAATATGCTGGCGATAACTTTAGTGATATCTACTTCTTCAAGTTCAGGTTTAAGCGGTCTAGCATAATCCTGCAGGTCGGATACTATTTTACTTATGTAGTCGGTTTGTTCCTCAATAAGGTTGATGCTTTCGAGGGCTAGCCCCGCAAGTTCTTTGATTGGTGTTTCTGCGATGGATTGGCGTGCAATGTAGAGTTCACTTGTGATGGCCTGCAGTGGATTACGGATGTCGTGTCCGATCATGCCCGCGGTTTGGCCGATGGCGGCTAAGCGATCTGTTTCTTTACGTTCTTTTGACAGTAGAAAAGTTTGCCAACGATAGGAATGCGTTTCGAGGCTACTAAGTGCCCTACAATGTTGACAAATAGTATACTAAATAGTGCCGTGTCAAGTCCCACTGGCATAATTTCTTGAAAAGTGAACATGATAATGGCTGCTTCGCCTATGCTGAAGAGCAATGCAGGTATTGCTTGGTAGATAAACTTGATTGGTATTATTAGGTACACAACCAGCACAGCTATATCTAATACAATTATGTGTGGAATAAAATTGGTTGGACGGGTTAAGTTAACGAGCAGTATTCCGATGACAACTATTATCATGTAAACTAATGTTGAAGTGTCGTAGGCTTTTTAGTCGAGGCTTCTGTTGATGTATCTTATCTGAAGCAGGGAATAAGCGATTAGTGCGGCTCGTAAGACAACTAGGGCGAAGAATTCATTGGCTAAACCTAAGTTAATGTAATCACCGATCGTGAATAAGCCGATGGTTATGGCTAAGAAGAAGATGATCAGTTTTGTCTGAGGTATATCCGCTGATAGGAAGCTTTGTCTGTACTCGCGGTTCTCGTCGGCGGATGCTGCCTTCAAGGTAGACTTGAACCTAGCCCAGAGCTGTTTGAACTCAGAAACTGGTCCTCTTTCTCCGATTATAAGTCACCCGCAAGCTTGAGGAACATTAAAACCCTGAATAATGGGAGTAAAAGCCGCAATTAACCTATTAGATTTACATGCAAATTAAGATTCGCATCGATTACTGCTTGGAAAGCTTGCCATAAGAAGCCGTTAACTCAAGAATCTTTTTTACAACATCAATACCAGAGACTACCCCAATCAGCTGGTCTTCTTCGTCAACAACAAATACGTGGTCTTCTTCGTTGTCCATCATTAGGCGGGCAACAGCCTCCAAGCTTGTATTCGCCTTGATTAAGGTAGGCTTATGGAATATAGTTTCAGGTAGCTCTGCGTCCTGCTGCCTGACATCTATGTATCCGAGGTCCTCTAAGTTAACTACACCCACAACATGACTGCTTTCATCGATTACAGGCATGACTCTTAAATTATGCTCTTCAAAGGTTTCAACAGCCGCCTTAACGGTTGTTCCTTTGTATAGCAAGTAGGGGTTGGCGGTCATGAATTCAGCTGCTTCTGTTGCCTTCAGCTCGTTTGGAACAACCTTTTGCCCTCTAAGGTAAAACCTCTCGAGCGCTAACCCCTCAGTTTTCAGCTTTGTATGTGGTTGAAGAGGATAGAAGGATGCTTTGCCTGAGAGAACGTAGCTTATTCCGCTTGCCAACAGGGCAGGTATGGCAAAGACGCCGCCGAGTGTTTCAATTACGAACGCCACGGGGGTCAAGAGTATTTTATGGGTTCCAGCAAGCAAAGCAGCCATGCCGACAGCAATAAACATGACTGCTAAGTTCACGCTTAAAACCTGCGCGAAGATGTAGCCTAAACCGGCGCCGATTACGATGGTTGGAAAGAATAAGCCGCCGCTTCCACCCCAATTAAGCGTGGTGGTAGTGATGAATGTTTTCAGAAGTATAATCGCAATTAGGGCAGCTATGCTAAAGCCTGCCCCGCTGATAAGCGCATTAACGAAGTGCAAACCCACACCGATCGAGTAAATTGAGATTAATCCTGAAGCTGCAATCGATAGCGCACATAGCGAAACGACTACGGCGTCTCCGTATTTTGTCCTCAGCTTAACGCCAAGCTGGTTTGCGAAAGTGAAGGCTTTCGTGAAGAAAACCGCATATAAGCCGCATATGGAGCCCAGCAGTAGCGAAAGCCCAATAACATCCAAAGTGAGTGCAGGCGATGGTATATTGCCAAAGATCGGTTCCGCGCCAAGAATCGCTACAGAAAGTAGGTAAGCCGGTATCGATGAAATGATGGCTTCGATGAAGGTTTCACGGTCTAAGTCGTTTTTGTAGGGGATTTCTAGCGCAAAAAGTATGCCTGTGAGTGGCGTTCGGAAAATTGCAGCTAAGCCCGCTGCTGCTCCGGCGACGAAGAGTCTGCGGCGAAGGTCAGATCGAACTTTTAGGTGTTTGCCTATCTGGGAGGCTACTCCGCCCCCTGCAAGCAAGCTTGGTCCTTCTGGTCCCGCGCTGCCGCCTAAACCGATTGTTAACATTCCCGCGATTGGCTTGATTACGGTGTCTCGGAAGCTTACTGCGCCGTTGGTTAAGTGGTAGGCTTCAAGTACGGTGTGTGTGCCTGACCCTGTGGTTTTGGTTTTGGCGAACCGCTTAACCAGAAAATACGATGCGACAACGGCTGCAAACGCCAACGGAATTACTAGAAATGTCGAGAAACCGATTGCGCCAATTGTAAACGCCCATAGCTCCGTGTAGACAACGTATAAGGCGATGGCGAGGGCTGCAGAAACTAGTCCCGTGGCGCCGACTAACACATAGTAAGTGATGTTATCGCTGAATTTGCTCATTTTTGGAGTTACGGAAACAAAGACGTTAAATAAAGAGTAATAAATGTATTGAACAGCTGTAGAGAAACCAAATCAAAACAGAATCAACTAGCAAAAGCTCGCGAGTTTTCAGGGTTGGGTCTTGTCGACAGCTGTTTTTTCTGTTGCTTATAAAAAAGTTAATAGAATAGCCCATAAATTATTTGCAGTCAAGGATGGACAAGCATATATCAGAATACAAGGCACCCCAAAACGCAGCCGGCAAGACAGTAGTTGTCGGGCTGATCCAAATCACAGTAAGCGAAGACTTAGCGGTGAACTTGAAGAAAACAGAGCAGAAAATCACAGAAGCCGCAAAAAAGGGAGCACAGATTATTTGCCTGCAGGAGCTCTACCGATCACGCTACTTCCCGCAAGAAGAAAACGTTGACGTTTCGGGCTTAACGGAGTCCATCCCAGGCCCATCAACGGTAGCCTTCTCTGCGCTGGCAAAGAAACTTTGCGTTGTGATAATTGCGCCGATTTTTGAGAAGAACCCGAACGGTAAAAACTATAACACCGCCGTAGTTGTTGATGCCGATGGCTTGATCGCGGGGATTTATAGAAAAGCGCATATTCCCTACGACCCGTACTTCTACGAGAAAGACTACTTTGCAGCAGGCGAAGAACCGTACCGTGCAATAGATACAAAATACGCACGCATCGGCGTTCTCATTTGCTATGACCAGTGGTTCCCCGAGCCTGCACGCATCAACGTGCTTGATGGCGCCGAAATCATCTTCTACCCGACCGCGATCGGCTACATTAAAGGTCACACGTCGGCGGACGGCGACTGGCATGACGCCTGGCGAACCGTACAGCGAGCACACGCGATAGCTAACGGCGTTCACGTGGCGGCGGTTAACCGCGTTGGCGAGGAGGATTGGCTGGAGTTCTGGGGCGGCAGCTTTGTCTGCGACAGCTTCGGCAAAGTCCTAGCAGAAGCCAGCACCGATAAAGAAGAGGTTGTCGTGGCAACGTTGGATTTATCCCATAATGAGCTCATCAAGGAAGGCTGGGGTTTTCTGCGTAACCGCCGCCCAGACACCTACAGCCCGCTCACAGAGAAAGTCAAGGAGGCACAGAAATGAGCTGCGCACGCGAGCAGGGCTTTGTTATGCCCGCCGAGTGGCAGCCTCACAGCGCGATTTGGCTGGCTTGGCCCTATGACCCTACAACTTTCCCCGACCGTGTACCAAAAGTAGAAGCAACATACGTGCAAATCGTTAAGGAAATCCATGAGAGCGAAAACGTTAACATATTCGTAATTGACGAACCCACAAAGAAGAAAGCGGCAAGAATGTTCCAGGAAGCCGGCATCGAGATGGGTAAGGTTCGCATCTGGGTATCTGACTACGCCGATGTTTGGTTTCGTGACTATGGCCCAATCTTCGTAAAGAATCCAAAGCATGAGTTGGCGATGATACATTGGGACTTCAACAGCTGGGGCGACAAATATGAAACGCTTCTTAAGGACAAAGAGATCCCCGACGTAATCAACAAGGATTTGAACATAAAATGCTTCAAGCCCGGAATCGTTATGGAGGGCGGCTCAATCGACGTTAATGGCGAAGGCACCCTGCTGACAACCGAGCAGTGCCTGCTAAACAGCAACCGTAACCCCCACCTCAAAAAGCAGGATATTGAACGGTACCTCTCCGACTTCTTGGGGGTGCGCCACTTCATCTGGCTTAAGCGGGGAATCCTTGGCGACGACACAGACGGCCACATTGACGATTTAGCCCGATTCGTAAACGCAAACACGATTGTGTGCGCTTTTGAGGATAACCCAGACGACGCCGACTATGAGGCGCTGAAAGAAAACTATGATTTGCTCTGTAAGTCAACTGACCAAGACGGCAAACCGCTTCGCATAGTGAAGCTGCCGATGCCTAAAGTTGAAGATGAAGGTGGCTGTAGATTGCCCGCAAGCTACACCAACTTCTACATAGGCAACACCAAAGTGCTCGTGCCAGTCTTCGATCACCCCAACGATGCAAAAGCGCTAGCGATATTGCAGGAGCTTTTTCCCACACGCAAAGTGGTTGGTATCTGTTGTAAAGACCTCGTGTATGGCTTTGGCACGCTGCACTGCATTAGCCAGCAGCAGCCCTGCCCCGAATAGACATCAACTGTACTACTCTTTTCTTTCCTTTTTCTTTTTAGTTAACTTTAAAGTCTCCAGTGGAATTATAGGTAGGTCTCTACGAAATCGGAGAAGAAGGGACAGAGGGGTATGGTTAGTCAGCAGCCACAGAGAAGCCGCGGCGTTAAAGTGCTAAAAGCCATTTCGTCACCGCTTAGGCTGCAGATTCTTAACCTGCTGTTCGATAAGAATGCGCTTTCCTACACTGAGCTTATGACTGAGCTTAAGATGAATCCGAGCCGCGACGCAGGCAGGTTTGCTTATCACCTGAAATTCATGCTCAAAGCGGGCCTAGTGGAGGCTGATGTTGAAGCAAAGAAGTATTACCTTACCGACCTTGGCAAGATGGTTCTGGATGTGGCTGACCGCGTTGAGAAGAAAGCGGTTAAGCCGCATGGCATGATGGTCCGAACCTCGCATTTAACTCTTGAGGAATTTGACGCTAACAAAATCGCCAACTCACTCATCAAAGAGGCAAAGGTCCCCGCAGAGTTAGCGCAGAAAGCCGCGAAGGAAACCGAAAAGCGCCTCACAAAATCTAAAACCAAGTATATTACCGCGCCGCTTATCCGCGAAGTAGTTAACGGCATCCTCGTCGAGAAAGGCTACGAGGAATACCGCCATAAACTCACCCGCGTCGGCATGCCCATACATGAAGTGACAGCGCTGATTGAATCCAAGGAAGCCCCGCTTGACGCCTCAGCAGCCATTGAGAAGGCGGGTAAAGTAGTCCTGGCCGAATATGCATTGCTGAACATTTTTCCACGCGACATTGCTGACGCGCACCTCTCGGGCGCTATCCACATCGTCGGCGTCGGCACATGGGCGCTTAAACCCAACGAAGTAGTGCATGACATACGCTACTTCCTCATGCACGGTATAAGACTCGACAACGCATGCCAGACGGTCATGGCGCCGCCGAGGGATTTTAAGTCGACGCTCTCAATCGCGTTTAACGTGCTACTTCACAGCAGCAGAGAAACCAACGGCACACAAACCTACAACTACTTCAACATCTCCCTTGCACCCTACATACGAGGCAACGACGTTGCGCACGTAAAAGAGAGCCTGCGCCTCTTCATCCTAAACCTCAACCAACATGTAGACGCCACCTTAGCAATCGAGTTGGCTATGCCAAATATGGTCAGCGTGAAAGACGCAATTGGACCCGAAGGGAAAATCGCGGGTAAATATGGCGATTTTACGCAGGAAGCCCAGTTGCTCGCGTCGCTTGTGATTGACATATTTACTGAAGAGGGCGCAATTAAACCGCTGCTCTGCCCCAAACTGGTTATCAAAATTAACGGCGACGTACTTGGCGATGAAAATGCCCTTGCGCTGTTATCCAAGGCTCATGAGTTAGCGGCTAAAAATGGTGCAGTGTACTTTGCCAACTTTGCCAAGCAAGAAACAAAGAATGCTGCTTTCTCGGCTTCAGGACTCAAATTTGCCTCTGACTCAACAGGCGACTGGGAAGCGGATACGCTGCGCACAGGCAATATAGGCTGCGTAGCAATTAACATGCCCCGAATCGCGTTTGAATGCGAGAAGGACAAGAACAAATTCATCGATTTAGCCAAGGAACGCTTTGAACTCGCCGCAAGAGCACTCAGCATCAAAAGCAACGCGCTTAAGCAGTTCGGAAAAAACTCACTGCCATTCCTTATGCAGAAAGCTAACGGCGACACCTACTTCAGGCTTGAGAACTGCTCAAGAATCATAAAATTCGCGGGTCTCAGGGAAGCAGTCGAAGCCTTCACCGAGAAACGTAATGAGTCAGAGGAGAGCCGCAAATTCACAGAAGAAGTCATCGCTGGATTGTTGGCGTTTAAGCAGAAGCTCGGCAGAAAATATGGCAAACGCCTCTACCTCGTAGTCGTCGGCGACCGCGAAGCAGCCGAGCGCCTCGCCCAGCTTGACGTGGAACGCTTCGGCGTAGCTAAAGTAAAGTTCTCGGGCACTCGAGACAAACCCTACTACTCTACGCTAAGACGCATCACATTAAAATTCGCTCATCCGATAGTGGCTCCGTCGGGAACTATGCAGATTTTTCAGGCTACCAAGGGCTTAAACGCAGGCGGAAGCCTCGACGTGTATGAACTTGATGGCGCAGACTTCACATCTGAAGGATTATTGGACTTCACAAAGCGCATCATCGGGAGCCAATCAAGCGAGTTCTTCACCTACAGCCGTGCCGTCAGCTACTGCGGAAACTGCAAAAAGAACTGGATCGGCTCAGTGCATAAGTGCCCAAGCTGCGGCTCAATGAGCACAATAACAACGTTTGACCGATTTGCACAGACCTAAGCTCTTTTTTGCCGTTTTTTAGCAACCAAAATATAGCGGCGATGCCGATTAGGGCAAATGTAGTTAAGGCCGCAATAATCAGGTTATCGTTAGCTTGAGCAGGCGGCATAGGCGAAACTGGTAAAGGTTGAAGGTTAAACGCGTAAACTGTAGATTCATCTGAATAGAAGAGCATGTTGTTGGCAACTGAAACATAGCCGCCGTCTTGGCTATCGGAGAAACCTGAAAGAGTATACTCCCAAACGACCTCACCTGTGGTTGCATTGCATCCTACTATGCCATGCTTGTTCCATTTGCCATGGGAACCCTCATCGCTGTGCCAGTAGTGACCGTAAAAAACGACGCCGTCAGCAAGAACGGGTGAAGAAAGCCCAGTGAGGCTATTATTCCATATCACCGTGCCACTTGAAGCATCCAGAGCAACTGAATTAATGTAAACAACGCCGTTGTTAACGGCTGCAAACCTGTTACCTCGACCTGTGTCAAGCTTCCATCTTAAGTTTTGTGCGCTTATACAGGAAAGGTTTCCGGCAATGTTATCATAAACCTGCTCGTCAGCGACACTTACGCATCCTAGAGAGCCCCAGCCTTTATCGATTGCAGAGTAACGCCATAAAAGAGCGCCATTTGCCGCGTTCAGCGCATACACTCCACCACCAGAAGAGAAGTAGACAACACCGTCTTTTACTGCTGGCGGATAATGGACCATTCCACCGTACATGAGTTGCCCCTGCTCGCCAGTAAAACTCCATACTTGCTGTCCAGTTCTGCCGTTAATGGCAATTACGCCGCCGGGGGCAAAATTGTTGCTGCTATTTGTTCCGAAGTAAACTATGCCGTTTGCGGCAGTTGGCGAAGTGCTCGCGTTTACGCTGGTATAGTTGAAGAGAAAATTGCCGTTTGAGGCATTGTAAGCCGTGGTTAAGGTATATACTATTCCATCGGCGATGGCGGGGCAAAACAAGGCGGCATAGTCCACAATATAGTAGCTGCTGTTCCAAATTAACTGCCCAGTTGAAGCGTTAACGCCATAGATTTCATTTCTTAAGAACCCATCTGAGGAAACGTAGACGACGCCGTTGGCTACTGCGGCAATAGAGAGATCGCTTTTGCCAGTGAAATTCCAAGCAGATATGGGGGAAACCTGCATAGTTGTGTTTGAGTATCCGCTGTGGGCTGCGTCATGCTGAAACATTGGCCAATTATCGGCAGCAGCATCTGACGGAAAAAAGGCGGCAAGCGGAATCAACAGGAATAAAGTAAGAACCATCGCAGGCGCTTTTGTCATAGGATGCCCTAATCAGACAATCGTATTATAGTTTACTCGAAAAACCTTAGCTAACCGCACCAAGCACCAGTGATAGCAGCGCCATTCTTACAACGACGCCGTTCCACACCTGTGTGAAGTATTTCGCCTGCGGTGTATTGTCGACTTCTGGGGCGATTTCGTCCACTCTTGGCAGTGGGTGGAGGATTGCGAGGTCTTTTTTGGCTTTCTCGATGGCTTTCAGGTCGACACGGTAGGCGCCTTTAACTTTGGCATATTCAGCGGCATCAAGGAAGCGTTCTTTCTGGATGCGGGTGACGTAGAGAACGTCGAGTTGCGGTATGATTTTCTCGAGGTTAACGTTCTCGGCTACTGGAATTCGATTCTTGATGCCCTGAATGACATCTTTTCTCATGCGTAGTGTTTCTGGCGAAACTAAGAAGAGCTCCACGTTGTACTTTGCGAGACCATATGCTAACGAGTGTACGGTTCTTCCGTAGCGTAAATCGCCGACAAGCGCGATTTTTAATCCGTCGAGTTTGCCTTTTTCTTTGCGGATGGTATAGAGGTCAATTAGCGCCTGTGTCGGGTGTTCTTCTGCGCCTGTTCCTGCATTGATGATTGGGACCTTGCTGAATTCCGCGGCTAACTTTGCTGAGCCTTCGAGGCTGTGGCGTAGCGCGATCACGTCTGCGTAGTTTTCGACTGTTCGGATGGTGTCAGCGAGGTTTTCGCCTTTCCGCGCCGAGCTAACGTCGGGTTCTGCGAAGCCGATGTAGCTACCGCCGAGCTTAAGCATCGCGGTTTCGAAGCTGAGCCTTGTGCGTGTGCTGGGTTCAAAGAAGAGTGTAGCCAAAATTTTACCTTTAAGCAGGTCGGAACCGCCCTTCGCGTAGGGCTCCATCTGGGCTGTTACGTTTAGGATATGGTTGATTTCTGCTTGACTGAAGTCTTCGATTGAGATTATGTCTCTGCCTTTGAACTCCAAGTGGTGGGCACCCAAACAAGAAAGGCTCTAATGTTCTAAATAACACTTTGCGTCTGGCCCAGCTTGAGAACTGTTATTATCCCACGCATCCTTAATGGATAGATTGGTGTTTTGAGTGCAGGTAAACTACATTAACCCTTCAGGGCTACAGAAACCCCGAGGCTACACCCAAGTCGTCGCCGTCGCGGGTCCTAATAGAACCATTTATGTTGGCGGGCAGGACGCAATTAACGAGAAAGGCGAAACAGTCGGAAAAGGCAGTTTACAGGCGCAAACCGAGCAGGTTCTAAGCAATATAGAAGCGGCACTGGCTGCGGCGGATGCGAAACTGGAAAACCTCGTAAAACTCACTATTTACCTTGTAGCTGGGCAGAACCCGGCTGAGGGCTTTATGGCTTTCCAGCAGCGATGGCAAAACAAACCTAATCCTCCAGTAATTACGGTGCTATTCGTTTCGGGCTTAGGTAACCCCGAATTGCTTGTTGAAATAGATGCCATAGCCGTAACACCCTAATCGGCCCTTTAAATAATGTCTGAAGAAAAATCACAGGTAGTCTTATGGATTGGTCGGTTTGTGAGGTGCTTGTAGAAGACGCTTTAATCAGCTGCGTTGGTTGTACTGTGGCCGCAACCAATCTGCAACCCAAACCAAACGCAAAACCAGAAACGGCTGTTTCTGCAAAAGTTATAGAAGATGAAGTAGCAGGGTGTGAATCTCTTCTTCTAATTTAAAATTCAGTTCCCGGTTTGCCCTACGAACTTTAAACTTATATAACCCCTGAGATTTAGCCTATTTAGAGGATTTTTATGTCAGAATCAGTCTGGAAAAAACCGGTTGTATGCATTTTCAAGGAACGCGGTAAGGGCGATTGGCAATCTGATCCGTTTGTTGTCGTGAAAGCCAAGCAGGTTTCAGTGGCAAAGGGTGAGAGTAAGTTTTCGGGTAAACTTGAGGAATTCTTCACACTAATGGGCGACGTGGATTACCTTTCCTCAAATGAGGGCAAAGGCGACCACTATGTAATGTGCTGGTTTGACGATGCACAGCCTGATATGACTCATGACCTTCGTCGCTTGCATGGTGTCCGCTTCAACGGCGAAGTCTCATACCGAGAAAACGAGCAGACCCACAAGCGAACCTACAACGCCACATTCAACGCCGACCAAGCCAAACTCAGTTAACCCCCGCTTGCCATTCTGCCGCATGGTTAATTAACTCCTCAGTTCCCTCTATGAAAGGGGATACTATGCCTGAGGTTGAATGGAATAAACCAGTTATCTGCATATTTAGGGAACGCCCAAAACCCGAATCGGAACCCATCGCGGTTGCACGTGCCAGAAAAATAAAAGTAAACCAAACCGGCGATTCAGCCTTAAATGGCGCTATTGAGGACTTCTTCAGTCTGATGGGTGATTTAGATTACTTGAATTCGCCTGAGGGTAAAACTGACCGCTACGTGCTGTGCTGGTTTGACGATTCCGAGCCCGATATGGCTAAGGATTTCCGCAAACTCCGAGGCGTAGCTTTCAACGGCGCAGTTACATGCAGCATCAACGAGCGCAGCCAGAAGCGAACCTATAACGCCAGATTCTCAGCTACACAGGGGAAACTAAAATAGCCGCATAACCGTCGAACCGCTCGAAAAGTAACATCGAAGACGTATCCAAATAAGCGCAAAATCACCATTTTTCCATGAATTAATTGTGAATTTCGCTGTATTCTTAAACTTACTCTTAAATATATGTCCCTAAATTTCTATTGGTTAAGGTCGCTAGATAATGGTGGAGCAAAAACTACGCGCAACCCTAATTACTGGTAGAACTATCGAACAGGGCGTCGGAAAAGAACTCGGAAAAGGCTCTGTCGAATACTACGATAGTTGTGCCGTCTGCTTCTTTGACAAATCTGACATGCAGAAAATAGGCATCAAAAACGGCTCAACAGTCAAAGTCACCTCAAAATATGGTTCAGTAATCGTCAAAGCTCAAAGATACCCATGGGGCACCAACCCCGGAATGGTCTTCATCCCCTGCGGTTCATGGGCAAACTGCATCACAGGCGACGAAACCTTCAGCATGGGCATGCCACTCTTCAAAGGGTTCCCAGTCGAAGTGGAATCAGCGCCAAACCAACCCGTCTTAACCTTAGACGAGCTCCTACTCAAACAGTTTGGAAGGAACAGCCTATGAGCAAAATCATAAACAACGTTGTATGTCCAATCTGCGGTTGCCTCTGCGACGACTTAGAAGTAACCGTTAAAAACAACGAAATCGTAAAAATGAAAAACGGCTGCGCAGTCTGCGAAGCAAAAATGGTTCACGGCTACAAAAGCGAGGAACGCATCCTAAAACCAATGATACGCAAAAACGGCAAACTCGAACCCGTATCCATGGACGAAGCCGTCAAAAAAGCAGCCCAAATCCTAACAGACGCCAAATACCCACTGCTCTTCGGCTGGAGTAGCACCGTAAACGAAGCACAACGCATAGGCGTCGAATTAGCCGAAGAACTCGGATCAGCACTCGATAACTGCTGCAGCGTATGCCACGGCCCATCAGTCATGGCCACACAGGAAGTAGGCATCCCCGCAGCCACACTAGGCCAAATCCGCCATCGTGCAGACCTAATCGTCTACTGGGCATGCAACCCATGGACAAGCCACCCACGCCACGTAGAACGCTACACAGCATTCACCGACGGCCGCTTCGAAGGTAGCGAATGGAAAAGCTACATGAACAAAATGAAAGCATCAGCAAGCCGCAAAAAAATGGACATAGCCTCCAAACGCATCGAACGCGAAGAAGCCCAAATCAACCCACAAGTCGAAGTTAACGGTCCACCACCACAGACTCTGCAGAAGCCAGGCCGGAAAATGATCGTGGTAGACGTAAGAAAAACCATGTCCGCTGAGGCAGCGGATTACTTCATGCAGATCGAACCTAACCGCGACTACGACGTAATCGAAGCACTAAGATGCATCGTACAGGACCAAGAACTTGACGTTGAGAAAGTCGGCGGTGTCCCAGTAGAGTACCTGCGTGAAGTCGCAGACGCCATGATGAAATGCGAATTTGGCGTCATCTACTTCGGACTAGGCATGACACAGAGCTTAGGAAGATTCAGAAACATCGAAGTCGCAATCGCACTCGCACGCGACTTAAACCGCAAAACAAAATTCATCATCTCACCAATGAGAGGCCACTTCAACGTCACAGGCGCAAACCAGGTCTTCGCATGGCAAACAGGTTACCCCTACGCAATCGACTTCTCACAGGGCTACCCACAATTTAACCCAGGAGAAAACACAGCAGTCGACCTACTAAAACGAGAAGACAACGACGCAACACTCGTCATCTCCGCAGACCCTGGCGCACACTTCCCAAGCGTAGTCATGAAAAACATGATGAAGCACCCGCTAATCACAATCAACCCAGACATGAACGCCATTTCACGCTTAGGCGACGTAGTGTTCCCGACACAGTGGTGCGGCATCGAATACGTAGGCACAGCATACCGCATGGACTCAGTCCCGATTACCCTTAAGAAAGTGGTTGAAGCACCACCAGGCGTCTTAACCGACGAGGAACTCTTAAGCAAGATACTTGCTGAAGTAAGAGAAATAAAGAAGAAACGCGGCTTACCAGTCGGTTTAACTGAGCAAAAGATCGTTCACACTGAACCGATTGAACCGCCCAGAGTCTGCCCCGCTCCAGTTACGAAACCTAAACCTAAGAAAGTAGTGAAAAAGAAGAAGGAAGCTGCCTAAATGACTGAAATACTCATTAAAAACGGCTTCGTGGTTGACCCTTTAAACAAGATTAACTGCGAAAAGATGGATATAGCGATCAAAAACGGCAAAGTCGTCGCGAAAGTCAACGAAAAGAACGCGCAGGTAATCGATGCCGCGGGCTTAACCGTCATGGCTGGTGGAGTTGATATCCACAGTCACGTTGCCGGCGCAGAAGTTAACATGGGCCGCATGATCCGCCCAGAAGACCACTACAAGGATCCCGTCCGCAAAACAGCACTAACTCGCTGTGGCACAGGATACTCTATCCCATCCACTTTTGTTACCGGTTACCGCTACTCCGAGATGGGCTATACTTCAGTCTTCAACGGTTCCGTAGCAGCACTAAAAGCAAAACACGCCCACGAAGAACTAAACGACATACCACTAATGGATAAAGCCACCTACATCTTAACAGGCGACTGGTGGTTTGTGCTTGAAAACCTCGCCAAAGGCGATGTAGATGAATGTGCACGCCTAGTCGCATGGTTAATGCGCGCCACAAAAGGATACGCAATCAAAATCGTCAACCCCGGCGGCTTAGAATCCTGGGGTTTTGGACGCAACGTACACAGCATCGACGACCCAGTCCCCAACTTCGGCATCACACCAAGAGAAATCATGCGTGGCTTAATCAAAGTTAACAAAAAACTAAACATGCCCCACACAATCCACCTGCACACAAACAACTTGGGTGTACCAGGCAACTACCAGACAACACTCGATACGATGAAAGCATTCGAAGATCTTTCTACCGATGGCAAGCCAGTAGCACACATAACCCACATCCAATTCGCCAGCTTTAAAGGTGAAAACTGGGGCAAATTCAAATCAGGCGCAGAAGAAATCGCCAAATACATGAACGCTCACAACCACATGACACTCGATATGGGCCAAGTAACCTTCAGCGACACCACAACAATGACCGCTGACGGCCCCTTCGAGTTCAGCCTCTACGAGCTGGGCGGCCACAACAAATGGGTCAACAGCGACGTAGAAACAGAGAGCAGCGGCGGCATCATACCCTTCCACTACAAGAAAAACAGCCCAGTCAACGCGCTACAATGGTCAATCGGCCTAGAAATCGCGCTACTCATCAAGGATCCATGGAAAATCTTCATGACCACAGATCACCCCAACGGTGGCCCATTCTACGATTACCCCAAAGTCCTTGCTTGGCTATACAGCAAGAAAGCCCGCGAAGCAACACTCAAAAAGTGCCACAAGAGCGCCAAGAAAAAGAGTCTGCTCCCATCAATCGATCGCGAGCTAAGCCTCTACGAAATCGCCATCATGACCCGCGCTGGAACCGCAAAAGCCTTAGGATTACCTGACAAAGGTCACCTCGGCGTAGGCGCAGACGCAGATGTAGCTATCTTCAACATTAACCCCGAAACCTTAGACATCTCACAGAAGTTCCGAACCGCCCGCAAAGCCTTCGCCAACGCAGCATACACCATAAAAGACGGCACCATCGTCGTCAAAGACGGCCAAGTAGTTAACAGCCAGATTCCAGGTAGAACCTTCTGGGTTGACGCAGAAACAAAAGACCCATGCAAGATCGATGACGAAATGAAACGCAAATTCCGCGACTACTGGACTATCGAATTCGAAAACTACCCAGTCACTGACCACTACGTTAAGGTTTCAGACCGATTAGAAAGAAAGGCAAGTGTATAGACATGATAACCCTAACAGCACTTAGAGCATTCGATGTACCAATCCAAACACCCTGCATAACACCTGAGAACTTTACAGGAAAAAGCTTAGCGGAAATTAAAGTGCTTCCAGTCACAGAAGGCGTCCGCAACCTAACACTTGGCGACCTATTTAAAATCGAAGAAACAAACGACGGAACCTCAAACATCACCATTAACGGCGACTGCGCCAAAGTCAAACGCGTCGGCCAAGGAATGAAAACAGGTGAAATCACAGTCAACGGCAATATCGGCATGCACACAGGCGAAAAAATGGCCGGCGGCAAAATCATAGTTAACGGCAACGCTGGCGGCTGGACCGGCAGCGAAATGAAGAAGGGCACAATCGAAATCCACGGCGACGCAGGCGACTACACCGCTTCACCATACAGAGGAAACGACCTCGGCATGAAAGGTGGCTTAATCACCGTCGACGGCAACGTCGGCACAGACGTCGGCTGCTACAACCAAGGCGGCGTTATTAAAATCAAGGGCAACGCAGGCAGATTCCTCGGCTTCCACATGAGTGACGGCGCTATCTATGTCGAAAAAGACGTTGACGTCCGAGCAGGCGCATTAATGACAGGCGGCAAAATTGTGGTCGGCGGAAAAATGGAGATACTACCATCCTTCACAATCGACAATGTCAAACCCAAAGTCAAGGTTGACAGTGAAACAAACGTCGCGGGACCATTCTACGTGTTTCTAGGCGACCTCTCAGAGAAGGGCACCGGCAAAATCTTCGCCAACAAAGCAGCCAATCCAGCCTTCAAGTTCTACGAAAAATACCTCTAAACGGGCAATTCTTAGGCCCACCATTTTATCTTAATTTCTACATTCAAGCGCTACTTTGATATCCGAATTACTTATCAACGTCGCTTATCCTTGAAAAGGGCAGGTATTAGTTTATGCGTCAAGTTAAGATGACCAGGCTTGACTTAGAATCAAAAAAAGCAGAAGAAATCCTCGACGACATCGCTGAAGAGGTACCGCTACAGGTCACAGTTAACGGCGTCTACTCTTTTATTATATGGTCTTCACCTTCTCAGTTCAAGGAACTGGCGGTCGGCCACTTGTATGTCGATGACATCCTACAGGCCGTGGATGAAATTCAAGCTATAACAGAGGATAAGGCAAAAAATTTCTGCCAAGTCACACTAAAGCCCACAGTGGACTTAGAGGAGCGATTGAAAAACCAACGCAAAGGCACCCGAATAGTCCCACTCATAAAAGCTAGCACCTCTGCATATCAGCATGACGATAGATTAGCCATTGTACAGTCAAAACTAGCTATCAAAGCTCAGGTTATCCTTGATGCCATTGAACAGATGAACACAAAAGCCAAAGGCTTCAAAAAAACTGGCGGATTGCATGACAGCGGCATCTTCAAAGCGGACGGCACAATGGTTGCTTTCTCCGAGGACGTAGGCAGGCACAACACAGTCGATAAAGTCATCGGCGAAGGCTTGCTAAATGAAATTAACTTTGACGAATGTTTCATGTTCATTACTGGAAGAGTGCCGGGCGACATGATCTATAAGGCTGCAAAAGTCGGCTTACCAATCGTAGCCTCGGTTGCGGCGGTGCTAAACTCCGGCGTTGCCTCGGCTGAGAAAGCAAACATTACCTTAGTCGGTTTTGTACGCGGTAAACGCATGAACGTCTACACCTGTCGAGAACGCATCCAGCTCTAAACACCGATTTTATTTTCACAAAACGCCCTGTCAGACCGGGCCCGCGCGGCCAACGTGGCACAGCCTTTAACTTCGTATATTGTCGCTTCTTTTGCGTAGTTCTCTGCTGCCCTTATGTAGGTTTGTTTAGCGATGGCTTTTTTGCCGCGTCCAAGCTGAGCTTCGGCTAGTTTTTCCTCGCTTACCGCTGCCCAGAAATAATTGCTTTTTGCTTCAAAGCCGATGGCAAGAGTAGCTAAGGTGTTCTGTACCTCGTAGCATCTGCTTTCATCTAGCAGCTTCTGCGCTTCCCTTAATTGGTGCAGCTGTATAACCGGTAATTCGCCTCGGTTAAAGCAGACATCATCCCTAACTAAACCAGCGGTTGAGCGGGTTTTAAGGCTGGTAAAGTCTTCTTGGGAGTTAATGTTAACGAAACTTTGGAGTTCGGGGTCGAATCGGTAGATTTCTTTTAGAGGCGACACGAAGTGTATGCTTTCTGCGGCTCTCAACATGGCGTCCGCGTTGGCTTTGTTCAGTTCAAGAAGCGTCTGCGCGGTCTCCAGACAGGTTTTCCGCTCAACCGCCATAAGCAGAGTTTCAACTGTGCCGTCTGGCCACATCGGAACCGCCGTCTGATAACCCACACAGGCCTCAATTAGGTAATCCGCGACTTTTGAATTCAGAAACGGCATATCCGTCGGCACGATCAAGCAGTAATTGGCGTCAACAGCAGCTAAGCCAGAAACGATGGCTAACAGCGGTCCTTTAACTTGGCTGTCTCTTTGATCAACCACAAACTCTACATTGCCGATTCCATATTCTTCGATAAGTTTCCGGTAGATGGATACGCGTTGTTGATCATTAACGCAGACCACTATCTCATCAACCGTATTCTTGAGGTTATTGATTACATGCAGAAGAAGCGGTTTGCCGTCAAGTGGTGCGAGGGCTTTATCCAGCCAAGGCTGTCCCTCTATTTGGAAGCGTTTAGCGTTTCCGCCCGATAGAATCAGCGCAGCCCGACTAGCCATATGTGTTTCCTCAGCATTCTTCTAGCATATGCCTGATTAGTCTAACTAATTTTTCGCCGTCTTTAGGCACTTTGATGATTGGGAGTTCGTTGTAGCTTTCTTCGGTTGTCTGGTCCGATACTACTCCAGTTGCAGCAAGCACAGGCGGAGATGTACCGTGTAGTGTCCTCTCTAAATCTTGCAGATCCTTAGCTGTTATTATCTTTAGGATATCTGACCGCTTAGCGATCAGGTTATGGAATCCTTCGATAAACACTATGTCCAGGTTTTCTTTCTCAAGCAACCCCAATATTCGGCTTAAGTCGTTTAATTCACGTTTTGTCTTTTTTATAATGTCGATTTCCTGAGGAGATATGGCGACGACTACTTTGCTGCCCGCCGCAGCGTAGCGCCATGTGTTGGTGCCTTCGCGGTCCATGGTGAAGTCTTGATGGTGAATGTGCTTTATGGCTCCGACGCTATATCCTTCATCAGTGAAACGGCTAATCAGATACTCGATTGTGGTGGTTTTGCCTGATCCGCTTTGACCGATTGCGGCAACTATTAAAACCGTTATTTTCGCGCTCCGCCTTCACACAAAAGCGCCCTTTTATAATAAACTATCCTTTAATTCCGACATATTACCTGTTTCAAAAATCAATCGTAACCAACAGTGAGGCGCTCTTTATCGGTGGATCAAATTCGTTGAATAATTGTATTTTGACGATTGACTGATTTAGCGTTATGTATAGCTGTTTGCCTATCTGCTCTATTAGCATTCATTGTAGAAAGATATGGAGGGGGTACATATATCGTCTGGTAGGGAGGGGGAGGTCACTCTGAGGTAGGTCTAGCCTAAAGCCGCTTTTTATAGGGAATAGTGCGGAAGGTGCGGAGCAACAGAACACACAACTTTTAACTTCAAAACTGATTATCTTTGGTTAGTGGATTGTATGTCTGACAGTGAAGGTTACATCCCGCTTATCGATGAGGAAGAACTTGAAGAAGGCAAAATGAAAGCCATCCGCGTTGAGGGTAAACCTGTGCTTTTCATTAAGCAGAATGGGAAAATCTATGTGATTGACGACCGCTGTCCGCATATGGGCTGTAAGTTTTCGGGTGGTAGCTTGGATGGTAACGCGATAATCTGTCCATGTCATGAGTGGCGTTTTAGTCTGGAATCTGGCGAGTATGAAGAAGACTCGAATTATGTGTTGATTACTTATCCGTTTAAGGTGGTTGGGGGTAAAATCTGGATTAAACTCGAAGAGGACTTTTAGCCCCTTCTTCCTCTGCGGCGTATGTTAAGTTTAGGCTATTTTTTTGGGCACGTTATGGCATTATTTTGGAATTTGTAGGTTTTACAGAATTCCCAGAATGCCTCAGACGGCTTAAGCATCGCGTGCTTTGGACGTGCCATGTAGAGTGTACGTGCAGCCTTGGCTTCCATTATAGGTATGACTTTAATCAAGCTTGCCGCTTGAGCTTTCGCGGCGGCAATAGATGAGATAACGCTGATGCCTCTGCCTTCGGAAACTGCGGTTATCACGGATTGAGTGCTGCCGACCTCAAAAGCAACCTTCAAGTCGTCGTAGGCGATTTTGTTAGCTTCAAGTAGCTTCTCCGATTCAAGTCGTGTACCGCTGCTTTCTTCACGGATAATCACAGAATACTTTAATGCCTCCGATAGTTTGACTGTCTTTGACTTCGCTAACTCGTGATTGCAGGCGGTTATCAGTACGAGTTTATCTTCGCCGATTGGAATAAAATCGAATTTTTCTTCGAAGCCGCTTGTTGTGCCTATAGCGGCGAATTCGGCGTCGTTGGCCTGCAATGTGCTTAGACTTGTTAGGCTGTCCTGTGCTTTAATTTTGAAGCGCACTTCCGAGTACTTGTTTTGGAATTCGGCGATCAAGCCTGGAAGTATATGCTCCTCAGGTATAGTGCTTGCAACGATGCGGATAGTGCCTGAAAGGGTTCGTTTTGCGCTGGAAATCTTTGCTTTTGCATCTGTGGCTTGGTGAATTATTTTTTCTGCCGCGTCTTTTAGTGTTACGCCCGAGTCGGTTAGGTCTACGCCGTTTGCTGAACGCTTGAATAATTCAGCGTCGAAGAATTCTTCTAAGGCCGCGACATGGTGGCTTACGGTGCCCTGGCTGGTTTTCAGCTCTTTGGCAGCTATTGAGAAACTGTGTGTTCTTGCGACTGTAAGAAAGGTGTTCAGGTAGTCGAATCTTATTGTTTCCATGCGCTTTTTTGCCTCTGCATTAATGTCTGGGTAATACTTTATATGCTTATTCCAGTTTTGAATACACGCAATGTCTTTATATTGGATATTCTAATAGACATTATTAAACATTCACGACTGAATAGTATGACAACCTTTACCATAATCATTTACGAAGCACCTTATGCCAAAGAACGCGCCCTAACCGCGCTAAGATTCGCATGGACGGCAGACTTAGAAGGCAACAAAGTACAAATCTGGCTTTTTGAAAACGGCGTCTACCTCGCCAAGAAAGGACAGAAACCCGCACAAGGCTTAACCAATTATGGCCAGATGCTCGAGGACCTGATTAAAGGCGGCGTGGAAGTCAAAGGCTGCGTAGTCTGCGCTGACGCTCGCGGCTTAACTCAAGATGACTTGCTTGATGGAGTAAAATTAGCTACCGTGCATGACCTTGTCGAGTGGACTGCTAACAGTGATAAAGTAATAACATTCTAGGTAGGTAACTTGAGCGCCGAGAAACTTGATGTATCGGGCAAAATGTGTCCGCTCCCAGTTGCATTGACTAAGCGTAAGCTAGACTCTATGGCTTCTGGACAGTTGCTGGAGGTTATTGGTGAAGGCGAGTTAGAGTTTGATAATGTTCAGCGCTGGGTAAAGAATAACGGACATGTGGTGGTTGAAGCTTCGAATGCCGACGGGACATTTAAGCTGTTGATAAAAAAGAAATAGCTGAAAACCAATTATTATTAATTTTTTTAATAACTGAAATTACTTTTTTATAGGATGAAGTGTTTAGCATAGCAACGGCAAGTGAAAAAGCTATGTCTGAAAAATACATCGAACTATGGAAAAGCATAGACATGGATATCGAAAAACACAACATCCTACTAAACGCTCTAGGACAATTCTACGGCAGCATCTATTTACCCCAGAAGAATCGTCCACAAAAGATGGATTACTTCAACTGGGTAGTCTCAGAAGTTCATGGTGGAAGAATCAAAGAGCTAAACGACCAACGCGCACTGGGCAAAAAAGTCGTCGGCGCATTCTGCGTCTACGCACCAGAAGAACTCGTGTTTGCAGCAGGCGCAAACATGGTCGGATTATGCGGAGGCGCAGACTTTTCGGTTCCGGACGCAGAAGCAGTCCTGCCACGTAACCTCTGCCCACTAATCAAATCATTCTATGGCTTTAGACTCAACCGCACCTGCCCATACTTTCAGTCAAGCGATCTCGTCGTCGGCGAAACCACCTGCGACGGTAAAAAGAAAGTCTACGAGTTACTATCAGAACTGATCCCAACATACGTGATTGAAATCCCTCATCGACCCGACACACAGCAAGGTAAAGAGTTCTGGCATAAAGAGGTAGAAGCCTTTAAAATTAAACTTGAAGAAGTAACAGGCAACAAGATCACCGCTGAAGGTCTAAAGGCTTCAATCGAGTTAATTAATAACAAGCGAAAAGCTCTCAAACGTCTCTCCGATTTACGTGCACACTCGCCTTCGCCGATCAGCGGCTTAGACGGATTACTAATCAACCAGATCAGCTTCATGGATGACCCCAAACGCTTCACAGAAAAAGTCAACAACCTTTGCGACGAACTCGAGCAGCGAGTTAAAGATGGTGTCGGCGTCGCCGCAAAAAATGCCCCTCGTATCATTGTTGCTGGTTGCCCCATGGCAGTTCCCAACTGGAAACTCCACAGCATCGTCCAAGCAACAGGTGCCACGATTGTATCTGAAGAAAGCTGCGTTGGTACACGCTACTTCACTGACTTAGTAGAACCAAAAGGTGACAGCGTAGACGAGCTTTTATGGGCGATTGTTGAGAAATACAGCAAGATTCCCTGTGCATGCTTTACTCCAAACGACAGACGCATACAAAGCATTGAAGCGCTGGCTGGGCAGTTCAAAGCAGACGGAATCATCTACTACACTCTACAGAACTGTCATGACTACAACGTTGAAGGCGTGAAAGTTGACAGGGCAATGAAAGCAAAGGATATACCAATGCTGAAAATCGAAACCGATTATTCGATGGGCGATGCACCGCAGATTCAGACACGCGTCGAAGCATTCCTTGAGATAATCGCGGGCAAAAAGCAAGCCTAAACTTGCCTTTCTCTTTTTCTTTTTTTAAAGTTTTTATCTTTTCAATATCAATTGACTATTGAGGTAAAACTGGATGAGTTACCGCTTAACCAAAGCCGTGCCAGTACATGGCTGCAGCTGTAAACTACCACAGTACCAACTCGGCGAACTACTTGACCAAGCAGGTATGACCAGCGAATTCGGCCCAGAAGTGCTCGCGGGTCCATGGGAAAATAGCAGCGTAGTCAAAATCGCCGACGGCATCGCTGTCCTGAACACGCTCGATTTCTTCACGCCCATGGTTGATGAACCAGAAATCCAGGGTAGAATCGCGGGCAGCAACGTAACCAGCGACATCTACACACTAGGCGTTACGAAAATCGCCAGCATACTCACCATAATGGCGTTCCCAGAGAATATGCCTTCTGAACTGGCGGTTGGTATGCTTAAGGGATTGGGCGACTTCTGCCGCGAAATGGATACGCCATTGGTCGGTGGACATACAATTCGCAATCCATGGCCGATTATTGGCGGTGCGGCAACAGGAATCGGCGACCCCGAAAGAATCGTTTACACTAAAGGCGCTAAATCCGGCGATAGATTGTTCTTGACAAAGCCGCTTGGGATTGCGCCGGCTATGGCTGCATATCGGCTGCGTAAAGAGCAGGAAGGCAAAGAACTTCTCGAAGGCATATCTGAAGAGGTTATTGATGCAGCAGTCAATGGTGCAATAGAAGGGATGATTACGTCAAACAAGCCAGTGGCAGAGGTTATGCAGAAGGTGCATGTGCATGCAGCAACAGATATCACGGGGTTCGGTCTTAAAGGCCACTCAGAGAATATGGCGCGACTCAGCGGAGTCGATATAGTCATAGATAAGCTTTGGGTGATCCGCGGCACACCGCAGCTTACAGATATCTTCGGTTATCCGCTGTTCAGTGGCGAATCAAAGGAAACTGCAGGTGGAATACTAATGGCCGTGGCAAAAGAAAACGCAGATAACCTTCAGAGCGAACTAGAGAAGCGCAAGGTAAGGTACTGCGAAGTAGGTTACGTCAAAGAAGGCCCAGGTGAAGTCCACGTAATCAAAGCCGCGGAAGTCATTGAAGCTTAATTTTCTTACTTTTTTATTGGGTCGTCCTGAGTGTGACTTACAATTTCAACGCTGCTATCTCCCTATCCCCTTCTAAAAAGTGTCTAAATAGTGAACCTACCCTGCTCAGAAGTACCTCCCCCTCCCTATCATATGAAAAAAGCAGCCCTCAAATGACCCCCCGCTAAAGGATTATGCATAGATTTCCTGACAGGCTCTAAAAAAGAACGCTAAACCATGCTTAACCAAAAATGGGCTGGGAGGAAAATATTGCTCTGCCTTTTCAGAGACGCTAGCAGTTCATCTCAGAATCCCAATCAAAACTGCCCGAATCCTCAAGCCACTTAGGCCAATGGCTGCACCAATTCGGTATAGCAACATCTTTTACGCGGTCACCTGAAGGATGATACGGCTTCAAATCCACAATCGGCGTATCAGGCGCTGCATCAATCCACGGAATCTGTACAGTTCCCTCTTTTTGGTCTACGCCTAATATTGACACGACAGTCATAGCTATCGGGTTTGGTCTAGCGTTTGAACGCGTGGCAAAGATGCCTAATTTCTCTGGTGCTGTCCTGTAGGGCTTTTTGCACTCCAGCATTTGTCTGCCCTCGGTGTTATCGAGCATGTGGCTCCACCATAGAACAACAACGTGACCAAAATCCCCCAGTCCATTCAACGCCTTCCTGTAGGGTTCATAGACTCTAAGCTGGAATCCATAGTTTGTCTGTTCGATTTTTCCAATTGGCGATATCTTGAATGTTTGATCACTCATCTTTTTCACCTATTTCCATAAACTGTTTAGCCCATTCTTTTTCGGTTCTGAGATGCATAATCGGCCTCGTCGCCAATGCATGGTCGCTCTGTGGATAGTTGTGTTCTTGGAAGTACCTTTCTACGCTTTCATAGACGCTTATGGCTTCATCGATGGATTGGATGTACTTTTTTAGGGCTTCCTGTCTTTCTTGTTTGTTTAGGAAGCACAGGTTGGCTATGGCTAAATCGATTCGCCAGGTGGTTTTTTCAACGTTTGACAGGATGTCTATTAGGCTGTTTTTTAGTGCGGTTTGCCCGTTTTCTGTGGCTGTGTAGATTTTTTGTGCTACGTTATTTTTGGATAGTTTTATTGCTGATTTGATTAATTCTTTTTCTTCAAGCTTTTTTAGTATTTTATATATAGAGGGCAGCGAGATTTCTGTCCAGTGGCGCATGTTTCTGTCTTCGATTGTTTTTTCTATTTCGTATCCGTGCATTGGTTTTTCGCAGATTAAGCCGAGTATGGCTATCTCCATGTTCGATATTATACTCATATGATATTATAACGATATAATATGGCCCTAATTAAGCTACCGTAATTACCTTTGGCTCCCTTACCAACTGCACACACGCTTTCGAAAGAAACCTGCCTCCGCTCTTAACGAGCGCACAAGCAATCATAACGATACCTAAAAACAGAGCCGTCAGCTATATCGAAAAGGCGTTTACGGGTGATCTTTTAATTTAGCGGTAAAATCTTTCTGCGCTTTCCTGTACCTTTTAACTATATCCCTTCCAAAATCTGTAACTTCTGAGGAGCCTCCACCTCTAGCGCCGCCGCGGCTGCGAGTTACCAGTGATTGACTAAGTCTCTCCTCAGCTAGCGTTATCCTGTGTAAGGCGTATCGGTAGGACATGCCTAGCTCTTTTGATGCTTCTAGAACAGAATGGTGTTGGTCTATCTTTTCAATTAGTTTGGCTACGCCGTCGCCAAAGACGGGTTCTTCTTTCTCGTTTACCATCCAAAGCTTGAATCGGTAGCTTAAAGGGCACATGTTGCTGGTCACCTTGCATTATTTGTGCCGTCTGAGGACTTAAGCTTAATGTTGGCTGTGCTTTTTCGGCTGTAGAGTTAGCGTTGTTTGTGGTGTAGTTGTAGTCAACTGTAGCTAGCAAGGCTTTTATAGCATATATATTGTATATACGATTAATATCAAACGGGTCAACTGTCACTTAGGGAGAACGAACATTGTCGGAATCCATGCAAGATACCCCAAAATTAAACCAAGTTGTCGAAAAAAAAGTCCTCAACTCGGTAACTAAAAAACTTACCATATATGCCCCAGATATCGCTGTAAAAGCGCATGCCGGGCAATTCGTCATCTTCAAAGTACGCCAAGACAGCGAAAGAATACCCCTAACCTTATCGTCATGGGATAAAGAAAAAGGCACAATCTCACACATTTTCCAAGAAGTAGGCTACTCAACTATCGAATTAGGCAAACTACACGTAGACGACAAAATAATGCATATAGCCGGACCACTGGGTAACGCAAGCGAAATAGAGAACTTCGGAACAGCCGTCGTAGTATGCGGAGGCTTAGGCACAGCAGTCGCCTACCCCGTAGCTAAAGCGCTAAAAGAAGCAGGAAACAAAGTCATCTCCATAGTTGGCGCAAGAAACAAAGACCTCTTTATTTTAGAGAACGAAATGAAAGCCGTATCCAGTGAAATCTACTTTACAACCGACGACGGCTCAAACGGAACCAAAGGCTTTGTCAGCGACGTCCTTAAATCACTCATCGCAAAAAAGGAAAAAATCGACATAGTATTCGCAATCGGCCCCCCAATAATGATGAGCGTTATCGCTGACCTCACACGACCACACAAAATACGAACTATCGCCAGCTT
>Ga0123335_1000563_pt1 | contig 63037 bp, 51 predicted proteins | sample BiotimSIPDNA_2_FD_89707 | JGI IMG/M metagenome (GOLD analysis project Ga0123335, IMG submission 89707) | Anaerobic biogas reactor microbial communites from Washington, USA - Biogas_R2 time_0 SIP DNA | ecosystem: Engineered > Bioreactor > Anaerobic > Unclassified | place: Washington, USA... | reverse complement strand
GTTAGAGGAATACACCGGTTTCCTGCAGTACCTTGCATATAACGATTCATGGGGCATATTGCTGCTGGGGTCTGAAGACTGTTGCTGGGCGGGTTCTTTCTGTATACAGAATGAGGTTTTGTTTGAGATCAGGTGACTCAAAATCATGAAAAATTGATATTAATTGTTTATAATCATTTCAATTATTAAATCAGGAGGTTAAACATGCCGGATATTAAAGGCACACGTACAGAAAAAAATCTGCTGGCTTCATTTGCTGGTGAATCTCAGGCTTACAACCGCTACGTTTTTGCTGCGAAAGTTGCAAAAAAAGAGGGTTATGAACAGATAGCAGCTATATTTACCGAAACTGCAGATAATGAACAGCAGCATGCTAAACGATTCTTCCGTTTTCTCACAGGCGGCATGGTGGAAATTAATGCACAATATCCTGCTGGTGTTACAGGAACAACAGCAGAAAATCTCAAGGCTGCTGCTGAAGGAGAAAACGAGGAATATTCAAAACTTTATCCGGAATTTGCAAAAATAGCAATTGAAGAGGGATTCCCTCAGGTTGCAGCTCAGTTTAATTCTGTATCAAGTGTTGAACAGCACCATGAAGAGAGATTTTTGATGCTTCTTAAAAATGTTGAAGAAAAAACAGCATTTAAAAAAGCCGAAACAACCAAATGGAAATGCCGTAAATGTGGATATATTCATGAAGGAACACAGGCGCCGACAAAATGCCCGTGCTGTGAACATCCGCAGGGATATTTTGAAGTCCTTACGGATAATTATTGAAAGTTTTGAGGCAGGAATCCCATTCCTGCCTTTTTTTTGAAAAATTTATTGCATAACAGACTTCTTACTGAAATTGGCCCTATTCCGTATTATATTTTTATCCTTCAGGTTACATTTGAAGTCTGGAAGTTTAATAGCAGGCAGCCTTTGGATTTGAAGACATATATTCATGTGTACTTCCTTGTTAATCGCTGCAAAAGGATCGTTTCTGATTCAAATTTAAAACGAATACCTGAAAGAATGTCTGGAACACTTCTGCCCAAAATCGATCAGCGAACAGGTACCCGGATCTTGTTCACAGGGTGAAAGTGTTGAAAACCGGGTATCAAAGCCATTTGGCTTTTCCGAAGTTACCCTTTATGATATGTTATGGAAATCAATAACTTTTAATATAATTGTTTACTGAATAGAGAGTGTGCAATGGAAAAACAATATAATCCTTCACAGGTAGAAGATCGCTGGTATAAGTACTGGGTGGAAAAAACCCTTTTTCATGCTGATGAAAAATCCAGGAAGCCCGGGTACTCAATTGTAATACCTCCGCCAAATGTTACAGGTGTACTTCATATGGGACATGCACTGAACAATACTATTCAGGATATTTTGATACGGTATAAACGAATGAGTGGTTTTGAATCTCTATGGATGCCTGGTACCGATCATGCCGGAATTGCAACCCAGAATGTAGTTGAACGTAAACTTGCAAAAGAAAAAAAGACCCGTCATGATCTGGGCAGAGAAGCTTTTATTGAAAAAGTATGGGAGTGGAAAAATGAGTATCATGCAACTATTACAAATCAGTTGAAAAAGCTGGGATGTTCATGTGACTGGGAACGTGAACGGTTTACTATGGATGAGGGATTGTCGAAAGCCGTACGTAAAGTGTTTGTGCAATTGTACAATGAGGGATTGATATATAAAGGAAAATACATTATTAACTGGTGTCCCAGGTGCCAGACCGCTTTGTCTGATGAAGAAGCAGAGCACAAGGAATTAAAGGGGAAACTGTACTATTTCCGTTATCCGTTTTCTGATGGAAGCGGGTTTGTAACCATTGCAACGACTCGTCCCGAAACAATGCTGGGTGATACTGCAGTCGCTGTAAATCCTAAGGACGAACGTTATTCCGATATGACAGGCAGGATGCTGAAACTACCTATAGTAAACAGAGATATCCCGTTGATAGCCGACGATTTTGTTGCAAAGGAGTTTGGAACCGGAGCTGTAAAAGTTACGCCTGCACACGATCCCAATGATTTTCAAATGGGGTTGCGTCATAATTTTGAGCCTGTTGTTATCATGGATGAAACCGGTCATATGACCGGACCGGTTCCCGATTCTTATAAAGGATTAGACCGGTTTGAAGCGCGGAAAAAAATAGTGGAGGATCTTAAAGCCTTGGGTTTGCTTGAAAAAATTGAAGAACATTCTCATGCAGTAGGGCACTGCTACAGGTGTCATACTGTTGTGGAGCCATATTATTCCGATCAGTGGTTTGTAAAAATGAAACCCTTGGCACAAGGGGCTCTTAAAGCGGTTATTGACAATGAAGTTTCTTTTTATCCGCAAAGATGGAAAAAGACTTATGTCGACTGGATGGAAAATATCCGGGACTGGTGTATCTCGCGCCAGATCTGGTGGGGACATCGTATCCCGGTATGGTATTGCGAATGTGGAGAAGTTATAGTTTCTGAAAAAGCCCCGGAGAGATGTCCTGTATGTCAAAGTGAAAAGCTGCATCAGGATGAAAATGTGCTCGATACCTGGTTTTCGTCATGGCTATGGCCGTTCTCTACCATGGGATGGCCCGATCAGAGTGCGGTTATGGATAAATTTTATCCAACCAATACCCTGATTACTGCACCAGAAATACTTTTTTTCTGGGTTGCAAGAATGATTATGGCTGGGCTCCACTTTACAGGAAAACTGCCGTTTAATGATGTAATTCTACATGGTACGGTTCGCGATAAAACCGGTCGTAAAATGAGTAAATCCCTGGGCAATTCAATTGATCCACTGGAAATTATCCCGGTTTACGGGGCTGATGCACTCAGGTTTTCCATGATAATGATAACTGCGCAGGGTGCAGATGTTTATCTTAGTAAAGATACTTTTGATATCGGAAGGAACTTTGCCAACAAACTCTGGAACGCCTCACGTTTCATTCTAAGTAATATTCAGGACAAAAAACAGTTTTCTTCACTGCCGGATAAAAATGAGTTGAAAGCTGAAGACCTGTGGATCTTGAGTAAACTAAACCATACGATCGAAAGTATTTGCAAAGCACTGGATTCTTTCAGATTCAATGAGGTCTGCCATATAATATATGACTTCACATGGCATGAATTCTGTGACTGGTATATTGAGGCCAAAAAGCCGGATCTGTATCAGAATGAAGATCCACCAAGGCGGGATAATGCCATTGCTGTTACAACATATGTACTGGGGTCTGTTCTAAAACTGCTGCATCCTGTTATGCCGTTTATAACTGAAGAGGTCTGGTTTAACCTTTGTAAAAAAGTAAGTTTCCCCGCTGTTATTGATAGTGAATCTGTAATGAATGCAAAATTCCCGGCTGCAGATCAATGTTTTATGGATGAAGGTATTGAAGAGAAATTCGGGTTGCTTAAAGAGGTAATTACAGCTTTGCGGACAATAAGATCGGAAAATAATGTCCCGCCGGATAAATGGGGTAATGCTCTTATTATTCCAATTGATGAAAATGTTTCCCGATGGTTGTCTTCACAGGTAAATCTGATAAATCAGTTCTCAAAATTATCATCAAGTGAAATCTCCAGCTCTGCTCAAAAACCGGATATGGCAGGGGCTGCTGTAGTAATGGGGAATCAGATCTATCTGCATCTGGAAGGGCTTATTGATATTAATGTCGAAATCGAAAGACTGACAAAGGAAATCGCGCGTGTACAAAACCTGATTGAAGCCAGCAAAAAAAGGCTTCAAAACGAAAACTTTATATCCAAAGCTCCGGAACAAGTAATAGAAAAGGAACGTGAAAAACAGCAGGGGCTTGTAATCAATATGGAGAAACTTCAGAAAAATCTTGCAGCTCTTGAAAACAGGCAGGCATAGTTCCAGTTGAGGTGATCCCGATTTTTGAATGTGTGAATTGAACAGAATATTTTATTTTAACTCCCTTTTCGATCTTGAACTGGGTAAGTTTTCTTCTCAGAAAGTGGAACAGGCCAGTGCAGAGATGACAGTGCTTTTTGCACCGCTTGGTTCCAGGCAGGATCGAATACTGATGGGAATAGATGTTCATGATAATTACTGGAAATATCTCGACGCATGTGGATTGAGTACACCGCAGCCGTTTCCTGTTACCGAAAAGGTAAATTGTAACAACAGGTTCAAAGGAGAAGCATGGGGATGGAACGAAAAATCCCTTTGCTTATTAAAGCAAGCCGGTGCCAGTTGTTTTCATCCCGATACCGGGATCGTTGAAAAAGTAAATTCCCGCTGTTTTAGCAACTATCTCGCAAAAAAGTATGAGTGGGGAGTTGGTGGATCAAAGTTTTCGCGCGATCTGGCAGATTACACAAAGATAGTATCTTCTCTCAGTAATAAATTTCCTCTTGTTATCAAGCCCGCATATGGTGGCTCCGGTTTTGGATTCAGGCAAATTAAATCTTTGGATCAGGCAGAGGAATATTTCTGTGATATCTCTTTTTTATCGAAACATGGTGGCTATGTGGTTGAACCATGGTATGAGCGTGTTTGTGATTTATCTACAAGAGTAGAAATCGGTCATGATGGTTCTGTATCACTGATTCGTCATTTGAGATCGTGTGTAAATACATTCGGCGCATTTTATGGCATTTATCTCTCTCCACTGGACCCGGTATTGAAACAGTATGAAAAAGTTCTTGAAGATACAGCACTGATTGTTTCAAAAGAGCTGTATTCTCAGGGATACTGGGGGCCTGCTGGCCTGGACTCTTTTGTATACAAAGATCATCTGACTGGATGCTACAAGATTGCTTCTGTTATCGAAATCAACGCTCGTCATGTCATGTCTGATATCGTTTTTGAGTTAAAGAATTCCTGCGCACAGGGAAAACACTGTTTTTTCCGGTTCATAAGCAGAAAAAAAGGGAAAGTACCGGATAATTATGATAGTTTGAGTGAAATGCTTGGGGAAGAGGAATATAATCCGGTAACAAAAACAGGTATTATGTTGGTTAGCCCTCTTGAAGTTTATTTCAATAATAAATGGAGTAAACCTCTGCGAAACGCATTTTTTATCACTGCTGATTCGGAATCAGAATTGTTTGAGCTGGATAAGAGATTAAGAGAGCGATTGAAAAAAAATGTTTAGATATACAAAATCTGCCTTTTACCCCCTTCCCAAAAAGATCTGTGTGGTTTTGGGTTCCACAGTTTGTAATCCAGAATCGGGCAGTTTGGTTAATTTTCTTAAAAAACTCTTTTCATGTTTATATAACAGATATATTTTGAATTAAACAGGAGATAAATATGAACTTGGTATATAAATCAGAAATAAGAAAGATTGCTTTTTGGTGGCGAAGCTTTATTAACCGAGCGGTGCTATCATAATCCTTTTCTGATGTTTAAATAGAAAAAATTGCAAGCCCGCTCCAAAGAGCGGGCTTTTTTTATATGCAAGTGTTCGTAGTGTTCGGTCAGGCTGCGATGGGGAGAATCTTTTGCGCAAATAATAGTGAATTCAATCTTCATTGAGTGATATCACTTTATTGCTTTTAAAAGGCTTCTGGACGCAACTTTTCATTTTTACCGGATATTACCGAACAAACCAGAAAATCTGATGTCAAGTGATGTCAGGAGAAGAATAAACCTTTGATCAGAGTGGGGTAATTTGTGGTAATTCCTTCTTTGGAAGAAGTTAAAAAACTCGCAAAGGATCATAATGTAATTCCTGTGTGTAGAAGTGTACTTGCTGATACCGAAACCCCTGTTTCGGTCTGGATGAAACTGTTCAGTAATGAAAAATACAGTTTCCTTCTTGAAAGTATAAGCGGTGAAGAAGCTGTAGCCCGATACTCCTTTTTAGGGGGAAAGCCTTACATGAGATTTGTTTCAAATCCTAATGGCTGGGAAATCAGTGGTAAAATTAATGAAAAAGGTACCGGTTTTCCTGTCGAGAAACTTCGCAGTCTTATGGCTGTTTATAAACCGGCAAGAATTCCCGGATTACCACGTTTTACCGGTGGTGCCGTAGGGTATTTTTCTTATGATTCTATTCGTTTATGGGAAGAAATTCCGGATAATAATGAAAAAGATGATCCTCTTGATGATATTCATTTTTCGTTTTATAAAAACCTTATAGTTTTTGATAATAGAGAACACAGGTTGATGCTGATAAGCAATATCATACTTGAAAAAGGGGATGATATCGAAAAGGCTTGGAAAGATGCCCAGTATGAAATAGGTAAAATGCAGGATAAAATGGCTGTAAGACTTGCCTGGAGCAGTATTTCCATGAGAGTAAAAAGTGAGATCAGTTCCAATTTCAAGCGTGAGGATTTTGAGGCTGCAGTTGAAAAGTGTAAACAGTATATCAAGGCCGGAGATGTTTTTCAGGTTGTCATTTCGCAGCGTTTTTCCATAAAAGTTCAATCTGATCCGATAAATTTATACAGAATTTTACGAGTCATAAACCCTTCTCCTTATATGTATTTTTTATCGTTGGGTGATACATCTGTAATCGGTGCATCTCCGGAAATGCTTGTGCGGGTTGAGGATGGAATTGTTGAGACAAGACCGATTGCAGGTACAAGGAAACGTGGAAAAACTGACAAGGAAGACGAAAGGCTGATTGAAGAATTAAAGGCAGATCCAAAGGAATGCTCTGAACATGTAATGTTGATAGATCTGGGAAGAAATGATATCGGAAGAGTAAGTGAGTATGGAACAGTAAAAGTGGAAGAAATGATGCATGCAGAGATATACTCTCATGTTATTCATCTTGTTTCCAATGTCGCAGGCAGACTTGATCCCAAAAAAGATTGTTTCGATGCGCTTTATTCCTGTTTTCCTGCAGGGACTCTTACTGGGGCTCCGAAAATAAGGGCTATGGAAATCATTGATGAACTTGAATCTGTAAAAAGAGGAATTTACGGGGGAGCATTAGGGTATATAGATTTTAATGGCAATATGGATACATGTATAGTTATAAGGACGATAGTATACAATAACGAAACAGCTCTTATCCAGGCTGGTGCGGGTATCGTAGCAGATTCGGTGCCGGCCCGGGAGTATCAGGAAACTGTTCAAAAAGCAACAGCTTCTTTTGAAGCAATAAAAAGCAGTAATGAAGTAATTGGAAAACACTGATAACGATTGGAAAAAAAATTATGTTGCTTATTATTGATAACTACGATTCGTTTACGTATAACCTTGTTCAATACTTCGGAGAAATCTGTGAGCATGAGATAAGGGTTTGCAGAAATGATAAAGTTACAGTTGAAGAAATTGAAATGATGAAACCGTCTGCAATTGTTATTTCACCAGGTCCATGTACTCCCAAAGAGGCTGGTGTTTCTGTTGAAGTAGTAAAGACATTCGGAAGCAGTATACCCATGCTGGGTGTCTGTCTGGGACACCAGTCGATAGGTTATGCTTTTGGTGGTTCGGTTGTTAGAGCACCATATCTTATGCATGGCAAGGTGTCAAAAATTATTCATAATAACAAAGATCTTTTTTATGGACTGCAAAATCCATTTGAGGCAACCAGGTATCACAGCCTCATTCTCGAAAAATCATCATGTCCGGATTGCTTACACATTACAGCACGCACAGAAGATGGTTTGATCATGGGAGTTCGCCATAAAAGGTATCCTGTATTTGGGGTACAATTTCACCCTGAATCAATTCTTACTGAAAATGGTAAAACCCTTCTGAAAAATTTTCTTGTATGTGCATCAAATCAGTCAGGGGGAAAATATGTCAATACTTGATAAAATAATTGATCAAAAAAAAATTGAAGTTGGAATGCTTAAGGGAAAATCTTTCAACCCATCATCTAAACCCAAAAGGCCTTTTGCAGAATCGCTGAGCAAATCTGAGAGATTGTCGGTAATTGCTGAAATAAAAAAAGCATCACCGTCAAAAGGAATAATCTGTAATGATTTTGAGCCTGTAAAGATTGCGAAGAACTATGAATCTGGTGGTGCAAGTGCGCTGTCTGTTCTGACAGATGAACGGTTTTTCGGGGGTAGCGTTAAATATATTTCAGATGTACGGAAAACTGTTTCTATTCCGGTATTAAGAAAAGAGTTTATTATTGATATCATTCAGGTAGAGCAAAGTGCATCAATTGGTGCTGATGCATTACTTTTGATAGCTGCCGCTCTGGATAAAATCCAGTTGAAGGATTTGTTTCAGGCTTCAAAAGACTTGGATATTGACCCGTTAATCGAGGTGCATTCTGCTATGGAACTCGATAAGGTTATGGCACTGGAACCAGCTTTAATTGGAATTAATAATCGTGATCTCAATACATTTAAAACTGATATAAAGACTACTCTGGATCTGATCGGAATTATACCTGATGAAGTAACTGTTGTTTCTGAAAGCGGTATTTTTTCAGGAGAGCAGGCTTCCAGTCTGAAAAAAGCGGGTGTTGATGCCATACTGGTTGGAGAATCTCTTATGCGTAATCCCGACCCATCATCTCTTATTAAAGAATTAAGTTGTATCTGTGAGGATCCTGCCATATGAGAATAAAGGTTAAAATATGCGGAATCACAAGATATGAGGATGCAAAGGTTGCTGTTAATCTGGGAGTTGATGCCCTGGGTTTCATTTTTTTCAAAAATAGTGCCAGAAACATTGATCCATCAGATGCACGTACAATAGTTTCAAAATTACCTCCATTTGTAACGAAAGTTGGAGTTTTTGTAAACGAAAGTTTATCACATATAAATGAAATATCACAGCATGTAGGCCTTACTGCAGTTCAGCTCCATGGTGATGAAGACGCAAAGTTCTGTAATAAACTGACTCTGCCTGTAATCAAGGCTTTTTCTGTTAAACCGGATTCTGATCTTTTGGTTATTCAAAACTATTCGATCTCTGCTGTTTTGCTTGATACATGGAACGAAAAAATGTATGGCGGATCAGGAAAAACATTTGACTGGTATGTTGCAAAAAAAATTTGTAAAAAATACGACAATGTTATTCTGGCTGGTGGACTCGGTCCGGCAAACCTTTCTGAAGCACTGGAAACAGTAAGCCCTTATGGTGTAGATCTCAATAGCGGTGTAGAAATCATGCCTGGAATAAAAAATCCGGTTAAAATGAGAGATGCAGTAAAAATCGTACATAACTGGAAAAAGACAGGTTGAGAGAGTTTGTCCATTATAGTTTATAAAATCATCAAATGAATCGGGCAATGTGGTTCGGGAATCAGTAATTACAAGAGCGATTTTTCGACTCAAAACCAGCATGTTTTGATAAATAATATATTGTACTGGTAATAATTGCCTCCGATAAAATACAGAAAAAATGGTTTTATATTTTCTGAGATAATTCAAGTAAAGCTGAAACTTTGATTGTTAATTGAATGTTGAAACAGGAAAACAATTATTACAATTTCCCGATTGATTTAACGCATTATATTATATGAAAAAATTGTCATTGTACATACATATACCTGTTTGTACAAAAAAATGTTATTATTGCGATTTTTATTCTGAAAGCTCTTATTCTGAACTGATCGCCCCATATATTCATGCTTTAAGTTATGAATGGGAACTTGTAAGCCACCAATTCAATCTTTGTGATGCGATTGTTGATACCATCTATATTGGAGGAGGTACCCCTTCACTGCTTCCTGAAAAGTTATGGAATATTCTTGTCAGGGAGTTGTTTGCCCGATTAAATCATAGTAATACGATGGAATGGAGTATTGAGTGTAATCCGGATTCTTTTACTTCAGAAAAAGCATATATGTATGCACAAAGCGGTGTTAACAGACTCACATTTGGTATCCAGTCCCTATTTGATGAAGAGTTAAAACTTCTGGGGCGGATCCATACGGTAAAACGGGCATTAGATGTATTAAATGACAAATCACTGGAAAAGTTTGATTCCATCGGAGCGGATTTGATGTATGGAATTCCAGATCAAACGGTAAAATCATTTTCTGAATCTTTGCAGACTTTATTGAGTTCATCTTATTTAAAACATCTGTCAGCTTATGAGTTAATAATTGAACCGGCAACTCAGTTGGGGCGCATCCAGAAAAAATTGTCGTTTCCTGATGAAGAGGCGGTTATTGAAATGGTAGGAGAACTTCTTGATAAAACAGGTCGATATGGATTTAACAGATATGAAATATCAAATTTTGCAAAGTCTGGTTTCAATTGCCGGCACAATGAAATATACTGGGAACATGAGCCCTATATCGGTCTGGGGGCATCAGCCCACTCTTATATTCATCCGTACCGATGGTCAAATTCAAGAGATATCAGAGAATACATCACAATGATGAATAAGGGAGAACTTCCTCTTGATGAAAAGGAAAGGATCAATTCGGATACTCTGGCTCGTGAAATGGTCTTTTTAGGATTCAGAAGATGTTGTGGTTTAAATGAAAATCTTTTCGAAATAAAAACAGGAAAAAACTTTATAGAATGGGCTGGCTTCGAAAAAATTGAAAAATTTATCAAAATGGGTATTATTAATTACCAAAAACCCTGGTATCGTTTGAGTGAATCCGGATTTCTGATTGCAGATGCGGTTGCGCGGGAATTTTTTTGATTTTGGTATGCAGTGTTCATAATGAAATCCACCAGGCCGGGCGCGATTCACTGGTGGTGTGTAGAATAAGGGTTGCAGGCTTTTTTAAAATTTATTCTGGATTAAGTGAAGTGGTTCAACAATGTTAATAAAATACCGGATAGAAAACCTTGATTGTCTGAATTGTGCTGAAAAAATTGAATCACATTTAAAGACCAGATCTTTTGTAAAAGATGTATCCGTTGATTATGCATCGGCGGTAATGCTTATAGATACAAGCAGTATTGAAGCTGTTCGAAGAGAAATAAAAAAGCTTGAACCTGATGTGGATATATTCCTCGAAAAAAAGGGGGAATTTCTCACCGCAGGTATCGGAGCCGATATTTATAATGTGACAAGGGAAGCCTGGACAATTGCTGTTGCGGTGCTTTTATTCCTGATTCTGCTTTTTAATGAACAAACATTTCACCAGGCCCGATATGGGTTTATTGCTGAATATACTTTAGCATTGACTGCATATTTTCTGGCTGGATGGAATGTCTTAAAGGGCGCAATTCGTACCATATTAAGGGGCAGCATATTCGATGAGTTTGTATTAATGACAATTGCTACTGTCAGCGCTTTTTCAATTCATGCTGTTTCAGAAGCGGTCGGGGTGATGATTTTTTTCAAAGTTGGAGAATTTTTACAGAATCTGGCTGTATCACGTTCCCGCAATTCCATTCGTTCTCTTCTGGAAATAAGACCTCAACATGCTGCAGTAAAAACAGTTGAAGGGATAAAAAAAACCACACCGGAAAAAGTTAATCCGAAAGATCTTGTAGTTGTCAAGCCTGGAGAAAAGATACCACTTGATGGTATTGTTAAGGAAGGTTTGTCTTTGGTTAATACTTCGGCTCTTACAGGGGAATCCGTTCCTGTAAATATAAAGCCAGGGGATCTGGTTCTTGCCGGTGAGGTCAACATTTCAGCCATGTTGACAATTGAAGTAACAAAACCTTTTGCGGAATCTTCCATATCAAAAATTCTGGATCTGGTTGAAAAGGCAACTGCAAAGAAAGCCAAAACCGAGCAGTTTATCAAGAAGTTTGCACGTTATTACACTCCTGCAGTGGTTTTTCTCTCAATTAGTCTTGCACTGTTTCCGCCTCTGCTTTTTTCTTCAGAATCGTTTGAAATATGGTTTTACAGGGCACTTGTATTGCTGGTTATATCATGTCCGTGTGCACTGGTTATATCTGTACCTTTAGGATATTTTGGTGGTATTGGCGGGGCATCACGAAGAGGAATTCTTATTAAAGGGTCAAACTTTATTGATGCCCTTTCAGCAGTAAAGACAGTGGTTTTTGATAAAACAGGAACCTTAACCAAAGGTGAGTTCAAGGTAAAAGAGATAGTTGCTTTTAATGGGTATAATAAAAACAGGTTGTTATATTATGCAGCTTTGGCTGAAACCGGCTCCAATCACCCAATTGCAAGGTCGGTTATTGAAGCATCAGTGATGAATTCAATAAAAATTACAGAAAAAATTGTTGAGCATAAGGAAATGTCCGGGTTTGGAGTAAAGGCTCGCACACCGGATCATGTAATTATTGCGGGTAACGATGCTTTGTTGCATAAGTTAAATATTAAGCATGATTTATGCAATATTGATGGTACTGTTGTACATGTTGTGGTTGACAATGTATATGCAGGTTATATTACTATAGGTGATGAATTAAAAAAAGATGCACAAATCGCAGTAGAAATGCTTAGATCAGAAAAAGTCGAAAACATTTTTATGTTAACAGGAGACAATCGTTTTACGGCAAAACAGGTTGCAGATAAGCTGGGTATCTCTTCATATCATGCAGAATTACTACCCGAAGAAAAAGTAGCAGTATTTGAAAAAATTTCCAGAGATTACATGAAATCTGGAAAAACTGCTTTTGTTGGAGATGGGATAAATGATGCACCGGTTCTGGCCCAGTCTGATGTAGGTATTGCCATGGGCGCATTAGGTTCAGATGCTGCGATTGAGACTTCTGATGTTGTGCTTATGACAGATCATCCATCGAAAGCTGCTGAGGCCATCAAAATAAGTAAAAAAACCCGTGAAATTGTATGGCAAAACATTGTTTTAGCTTTAGCTGTTAAAATATTCTTTATAAGCTTTGGTGCATTCGGGCTTGCTGGAATGTGGGAAGCGGTTTTTGCGGATATGGGTACTGCCATAATTGCTGTTCTAAACTCAACAAGAGCCCTCCGTATAGCTAAAAACCTTCCTTCCGATTGATCTGCCGCCTGCATAAACTGGCTGCTGTCAGGAGGGCTTTTGCGCAAACTATGACTTCTTCGGGAACATCCTGTATTGTTCCAAAGGGATCCTGATCGCAAGTGCCTATTTTACCGTATATACACTTTGAACCAGTTGTAATTTCATTAATTTAATTATGGATTAATAATTTTATTGATTAATTTACAATTATGCAACATACATTAATTAATTTTAATATCTAAGCAGGAAAACCTGTTGTTACAAAGATGGTTTAATCTGAATAGAGACATTAATTTACTTTTAGTAAATCATTCGGGTTAAAACTAAATAATATGTAGAAAAATCTATTAATTGGTGAAAAAGGGTAGTGATGCCTGAGTTTTTCCGTAAAAATCTTCTTTTTTTAATTATCCCGGCTTTTATTATTGGAATCATTATTCCTTTTAATGTTAAAAAGGATATGGTGATATTTCCAGGCAAAAACAGTATGTATCTGACTGCGTATTCAGATGAAAAGGGTTTGGATGATACAGACACAAGTTTTCTTCTTCAAAATTCTGATTCAACCCGGACAACTATTTTAAAGTATGTTTCAGACAGTAATTATATAGATATCGAGTATAAAATTGGAAGTAAAAATGTACACCCTTTTGCTGGTTTTCAATGGATATTAAAATCGGGACAACCGTATATTGATATCTCAGGTTATGATCATCTTTCAGTAACTTTGCATCCCAATACTTCTGAAGACGTGATTATACTGATTCTCCAGTTTTTTGTGGATGGGTTTTCCAACCCTGCAGACAGGATGACATGGCAGTATCTGTCTAAAGAACTGCTGGTTAAAGATAAAAAATATACATATACAATCCCTTTATCTGAATTCAAAACACCCCTGTGGTGGTATAATCAGTTTAAAATAACAGAAAAAGACCTTGGCAGACCGGATCTTTCCTTTTTGGGAATGATTTCGATTCAGGATGGTTCTGGTGCAATAGGTGAAACAAAAAGAATTGTTCTCAATAATCTCAGGTTTCAAAAATCAGGAGGATTAACTACTGTATTGAAACTGTTAAGTGTTTTAATAATTTACTATCTTGTTTTCTTTTCAGTTATTTTGTCTAGAAAATTCTTTAAATCAAAACATGAACAACCAGTTACAATTCCATATCAGGTATTGCCGATAGAAGAGGAAAACAGTGATGATGCACCGAGGGTTTTTGAATATCTCGGCAGTCATTTTTCAGATCAGACTTTATCACTTTCAAGGATTAGTACGGATTTGAATATTTCAGGAAACAAGATTTCGTCGATAGTTAAAGATAAATATCATATGTCTTTTCGCCAGTACCTCAATACTATTCGAATAGCTGAAGCAAAACGGCTTTTGCAGGAAACCAGAATGCAGGTATCACAAATCGCTTATAAAGTTGGATATACTAATCTTACACATTTTTCCCGGACATTTAAAGAAATTACCTCTGTTTCTCCCAATACATTCCGTATGGATCGGGCTGAATTCAGGGATGAATCTGTTACAAAACAATCAGATTTGGAAACAGATGATCCCGAGGATTAGATTTGAGTTACTTGTGAACCAGTCCAAAATAAATCAGTTAAAAGTTATCAACTTTTTAAACAAGAGCTGGAAGGCTGTTTTGGAAATTTTTTTTCGGCAATATTAATTTATTTTAATCGATTAAGTAATTGGGTTTTGTTATTTTCTGATCCGCGAACAGGTTGTCCATGTTAATACTAAAGGGATTCTGGATTAGAAACAAAAACCGGTTTTTTCATAAGGAACAGATATGGAGATAAAATTCTGGAACAAACAGATCGAAGTAATAGACCGGGATTCTCTCAGGAAACTTCAGTTAGAACGGTTCAGAAAAACTGTAGAAATGGCTCTCAAAACTACTTTCTATAAAAAAAGACTTGCTGAGGTTCAGATTAAATCTATTGATGATATACGGTCTCTTGATGATATCAAAAGGATTCCATTTACGACAAAAAATGATCTTCGTGATGCTTATCCCTATGGACTTCTTTCGGTTAATAAGGAAAATGTAGTTCGTTTGCATACCTCAAGCGGCACAACCGGAACCCCAACTGTGATTTATCATACCGAAGAGGATATAAGAAACTGGACAGACCTTATAGCTCGCTGTATATGTGCAAGTGGGGTAAATCGTGGTGATGTATTTCAGAATATGACTACATATGGTTTGTTTACCGGGGGGCTGGGTTTTCATTACGGTGCAGAAAAAATGGGTGTACTGGTAATACCTGCAAGCAGCGGTAATACGCGACGTCAGTTAAAGCTGATGAAAGATTTTGGGACAACCGTTGTTCATGCCACACCTGGTTATCTTTTGCATATAGCATCTCAGCTTGGTACTTACGGGATAAAACGACCGGAACTGAAACTAAGAAAGGCATTTCTGGGGGCAGAACCATATTCTGAAGAAACACGCAGGAAAATAGAGGATCTACTGGAAATTGAAGTTTATAATTCTTATGGACTTTCGGAAATGAACGGACCTGGTGTTGCCTTTGAATGCGTGTACAAAAACGGGATGCATCTTTGGGAGGACTCCTTTCTGATGGAGGTGATAGATCCTGTTACAAAAGAGGCTTATGATGATGACAGTGAGGGAGAACTGGTATTTACAACTTTAACCAGAACTGCAACTCCGTTACTCAGATATCGTACAAGGGACCTCTCAAGGGTATACAGCGATATTTGTCCGTGTGGCCGGACTCACAAAAGAATCGCACGTATCAAGGGACGGAGTGATGATATGCTTATAATAAATGGTGTTAACGTATTCCCGTCCCAGATTGAAGAAGTCCTTATGAAAAATCCTCAGGTTGGAACAAACTATCTGATAGAGATTGATAAAGAAGGTGTTTTAGACAGGGTTACAGTAAAAACCGAGATCAATTCCAAACTCTTTACCGGAGATATCTCTTCGTTAAATCGTCTTGAAATTGCGATTAAGGAGCAGATCAGGGATACAATACTTGTCAACCCTCTCATAGAGCTCCATGAACCTTTAAGCCTTCCTGTTTCTGAAGGCAAAGCTAAAAGGGTAATTGATAACAGACCTCAAATTTAATTCAATGGATATGAATCAGGAGGTATGATGGCAGAGCAGATAAATATTTTTGTCGAAAACAAACAGGGGCGACTTAATACAATTACTGAGATTCTATTCGAAAATGATGTAAATATCAGGGCGATTGTTATTGCTGACCGGGAGAAATTCGGAGTGATAAAAATTCTGGTTGACAAACCATTAGTTGCTTACAAGGCTTTGACTGATGCTGGATTGGCCTGTGCCCTGAAAAAAGTTCTGGCAATCATCATCGATGATAGAGCCGGCGGTTTACATAATTTGACAAAAACGTTTTCAGGTCGTGGAATTGATATTATTGATGCTTATGGTTTTGTAATCAAGTCTAATATGAAAGCTGTTTTGTGTGTTGAAGTAAAAGATTACGAATCTGCAAAAGCTATTGTTGAAGATAATGGATTCAGAATACTGGCAGACAGCGATTTGTATAAATTGTAAAAGTTTCGTTTTGTTATACAGTTGATAAAATTCTGTACACGGATTATCAATATACAAACAGGAGGCGTTCTGTTTAGAACGCCTCAGGCCGCTTTACGACCACCTTGCTGCTCCTGTTTGATCGTAGCATCTGCTTTCTCTGTTGCTTTTTTTGCTGCTGTGGTAATCTTTTCTCCCATTTTTTCAACTTTTTCATGGGGCTTTTCTGAAGGCTCTTTGGCCTCCTTTTTTATCTGTTCAGATGTAAGGCCCTGTTTACCAGATTCCTCTTTAAAAGAATGCACTGCTTCTTCTGCAACCCTCTTACCTTTCTCAATCGTATGTTCTGTACTCTCTTTGGCCTTTTCCAACAGGTTGTGAGAAGATTTGCCGAGTGCTCTCTTTTCAGCACCGGACTCGGGCAACAGTAAACCAGCAATCATTCCGGCGAACATGGCTGATAAACCAGACAATAAAGGATTGTCGTGAATAAATTCTTTAGCCCTATTCATCGTTTCTCGTGAACGTTCTTTTGTCTGCTCTGTCAAATCATGTGTTTTTTCCTGAAATTGCTCTCCTTTTTCTCTGGCAGATTCTCTTTTCTGTTCAAAACTTTCCTTAACAGATTCAGCCTTTTCCTGAAATCTTGCCTGGTATTTTTCTGCCTGTTTACCCAATCTTTCCTTGCCGGATTCAAATCTTTGTTTTGCCTGCTCCATTCCTTCCTCAGTTTTGCGTTGTACCGTTTCTGTGCCGGATTGATATTTTTGCCTTGCAGATTCAATACCGGTTTTTGTTTTTTGCTGAAAAGATTCTTTATCAGATTCCATTCCCTGGCTAACAGATTCTGTTTTACTGTATCGAATCGGTTCTTTTTCATAAACAGGAATTCTCTGTTGTTTACCATCCTGCTTCTGAATTTCCCATAACATCCAGACCACTCCTGATGCTGCCAGAACAAGAGGCAGTTTGTTATTATGATACGCCTTTCTACTCTTGTCTTTATAATTGTTTACTATCCTTTTAGGGTTCAGCCTGTAAGCCAGAGCATCCATGAGTTTATCCATTTCGTCTCTGGTTTGATCTATATCGTGTTCGATTTCATCAGAATTTTTCGGCTGTCCGTCATTTTTAACAGGAGCCCAGTTGTGTGAAGAATCCTGTTTCCTGTTTTCTACTTTAATTTCTCTTTCAGCCATTGCTGGTCCTCCTTAACTGAATGAATTGTTTTCTTTGGTGCCGGTTTTACTGATGATAATTTTTTTATTGCTTTTTGTGCACCAATTCCCCCTACTGCTAAAACTATTGCTGCAACAATGAGCGGCATCAGCCAGGCAGATATAAGAGGAGATAATCCAATTGCGACAAGACCGGCGTATCCTAAAAAGGTTATTGCTGCAAGCAGGAGAAGAAAACCTGCGTATAAAATTGCAGACCATAGTAATAGAGAGACAGAATTTTTGGCAAATACAGATGCTTTTTCACCAGTTTCAGCTTTTGCAAGTTCTATTTGCTGGCGAATCATCGTTACCATATTGTCACGTAAGTCCCTTATCAGGTCTACTACCGGTTCATCCTCAACCAATACCGATCGTTCCTTAAAATCCATATCAATCACCTCCCTGATCCTGATTTCAGAAATCTGGACAGGGCTGCTCCTGCTACAAACATGCTTCCTACAGTTAAGTATGGATTACGCTTCGAAAAATCCTGAACGTCATCCATAATCCCTTTTGGATCCTTCTCATTAAAGTAGTCTTTCATGGCATCTACCCGTCCTGCAGCCATATCAGCCCATTGTGCAAATTTGTCATTTTGCTCATGAAGTTTGTCGGCAGCAGCATGAAAAGCATTTCCAAGTTTTGACAGTTCTTCAACAGTGGCAGTTTTACCTGAATTTGCCAGGCGGTTTCCCTGTTCTCTTAAAGATTCACTCATATCGGATTTCGATTCCGATTCTGTTTTTCGAAATTCAAACTCGCTTCTATCCATATTGAAACTCCTTGAATAGATTCATAAAAATTGCGCCTGATTGCCAGGAGTTATTTAAAGAAAAAGAGAGTGGGGAAAGGATATATGCGAAAATATCAAAATAGCTGTACACCCTATTACTTGAGGTAAAGCACAGCTCTGTTAAACACTAATACAATGAAACAGGTGCACCCGGGAGAATTGTAAACTGGAGCATAATTTGCTTTATTCAATAATTTCTTAATTTAACAAAAGAGGAAAAATGGACTCATGCCGTTTCTTGATGCTGGGTGTGTTACTTGGGTTCTGTCTGAAAGCAGACTCCTTAATTTCAAATAAATATTCATTAAGTGAAATTATGGCTATAGCGGATTCGTCAGGAAACAGGCTCAAAATAATTGAAAAAAATGAACTGTCTGCAAGGGCTGAGGTTGACGCATATCGTTCCGAAGCCTGGCCATTGATACAGTTTTCCAGCGGGGTGTCTTATGTTAACCAGTCTATAATAGGACAGGGTGCTGCAGAAGCAGAAATTTCAAGAATTTTTGAACGAATAGACGGGTATAATTTAGATTGGAGTCTGTCTTTGGAACAACCAGTATTAACTTTCGGGAGAACTCTGAACACCCTTAAGCTGGCTCGTTTGAGAGACAGGACAATCGCTTATTCAAAGAGGCTTCAGAGAGATACATATTTTCTTGAAGTCGTACAGCAGTTTTTTTCCGCTTTTATGGCACAGTATGACTACACCATCTATTCTGAATCTTTAAAACAATCCCAAAGAACGTACGAACGTGTTTATGTTGATTATCAGGCAGGTTTAGTCTCAAGGAGGGATCTGCTTTTAATGGAAGCAGCAATGCGGGGTGATCAGGCTAACCTGATTGAGTCTCGTAATAGAATGGAAACCGTAAAAAAACGATTGGCAATTCTTATCGGGATGGAAAGTGATATGGATTCAATTTACTTTGGGCAGAATGATCGTAATCTTTTCCAGATAACGGAAAACGGGAAACGTAAACGAAAAAGCCTGGAATTAAAAATAAAGGAGTTGGAAACAGAACAGAATGAATATCAGAAACGATATGCCAGGGCAGAATTCTTTCCATCACTGAATTTAACTGGTTCAATACAGAATAATTTCATTATTGTTGATACATCCGGTTTGACCGCAAAATATATCGATTTTCTTGGGGGTACGGGAACTCCGGTTGTAGACACAATGGTTTCTCCTTTCGGTGAAAATCCGGGAATATCCAGCTATTTTGATCCGGATTATTTCAGCTATTCGATAGGTTTACGCCTTAACTGGAATATTTTTGACGGTAAACGAACAATTGAGAACTATCGGCGGCTGAAATATACAATTGAGTCATCACGACTTGAGCTTGAACAGATGACAAGAGAGTACGACAATGACATATCGGATGCAAGGGGAAATCTCGTCGCGCTTGACAGTATGATTGCAGCCTTGAATCTTCAGTTTCAGGCATCAGAAATGGCTCTTGAACAGGCTGAAACTGATCTTCATAATGGCTTCATTAATGTAATAGACTATCTCAATACAATAGAAGAGTACAAGTCGTCATCACGCCAGCTTGAGCAGGTGCGGCTTCGGTATCTGGTAACGGAAATACAACTGCGAATTGCTATGGGGCTTTCAGTATATGACGAACAGGATTAATACAGTACTGATATTGATATTCATTCTTTTGGATTGTAATCAACAGCACTCGGATGGTCAAAAACAGATTCGGCAAAAGGTGAGTGTTAAAGTAATCAAGATTGTACCTTCTCAATTTGTCAGTAAAGGAATTTATTTTGGCAGACTTGTACCGGCATCTTCAGTAAAAATTATTTCATACACAGGGGGACGGGTTGAGACTGTAAAAGTACGTGAAGGAGATTATGTTAAAAAAGGGAATTCCCTTGCTGAAATTGATGCGGCCAAAGCATTAACAATGCTTCAGACAACTGAGGTCCAGGAGCGTATTGCCCTCTCTACTCTTGAACAAACCAGAATACATCTCAAAAACGGTAACGCATCACGGTTAAGAGTCGATGAAGCGGAAATGAACTATCTTAATGCCGCAAATAACAGGATAAATGCACATAGAAATTATCAGGGCGCACTGGCAATATCTCCAATCAGCGGGATAGTTACCTCCAGATATATAGAACAGTATGATGAAATTGCAGAAGATGCACATGTCTTTACTGTTTCAAAAATGGATGAAATGGAATTAAATGTTGATATTATGGAATCTGATGTTTATTATCTGGAAACTGGTACCGAAGCAAGATTATCAATCGATATGATGCCGGGGAGAGAATGGGCTGGAAAAGTCAGAACATTCGCAAAAGAAGCAGATGAAACGACCAGAGCTTTCAGAACTGAAATATGTTTTGATAATTATGATGGAGCGCTCAAACCGGGAATTGCGGGCAGAGTAGAAATTGATTTACAACATTTTGACAGTGCAGTTGTCATACCAACTGAATTGATCACAATTCGGGGAATACAAAAATCTGTTATGGTCGTAAAACCAGATTGTAAGGTGGAACAGCGGTTTATAGAAACCGGGCCGAAATCAGATTCACTTACACTTGTTTACAGTGGTTTGTCTTTTGGAGAATTTATCATTACAGAGGGATATAATATGGTTGGTGAAGGTGATGAAGTTATGATTGGTAATAACAGAAAGAATTAGTACCCGTGATAAGATTTGTAGTGCATAAGGCAGCTGTTGTTTTTCTGGCTTCTGCACTTATAGTTATTGCAGGTATATTCGCTTATATTAATCTACCCAGAGAATCGGCACCCGAAATAGAACAACCATATATTTTTATTTCTACTGTATATCCAGGAGTTGGTGCGGCTGATGTAGAAAATCTTGTTACAGAGGTGATTGAAAATGAATTGAGCAGTCTGGATGGGTTGATAGAATTAACATCTTCATCACAGCAGAGTTTGTCATTTATCTTTTCCGAGTTTTCATCTGATATAACAGTCGAAACTGCACTCAGACGGGTTCAACAGAGAGTAGACAGGGCAAGAGCTCTTTTACCGCAAGATATTGATGAACCGGTAGTGGAGGAGTTAAGTTCTTCGAGTTTCCCTATGCTGATTTTTACCCTGTCAAATCCACGGGGGATCAGAATTCTGGATCAGGCTGTTACAGATCTGGAGGAACAACTAAAAAGAGTACGGGGTGTTCTTGATGTCGAAATAGCTGGCAGAAGCGACAAGGAGATTCAAATCGAAATTAATCCGCAAAAAATGCATTATTACGGATTTTCAATTGACGATGTTACTGCTGCTGTACAGCAGGCGAACATTGCGATTCCAGGTGGTATATTAAAAAATGAGGCAAGAACATACACGATTTCTGTAAACTCGGAAATCCGTGAAGCCACTTTGTTTGAGGATATTATTATACAATCGGGAGAACTGAATGTCCCTTTGGGTGAAATCGCAAAGGTTTCTTTTACATATGCAGATCCTCAGACATATTCACGTGTTAATGGCCAGCCGGCCATAACAATGTCAATTTCAAAAAGAAGTGGTGAAAATATAATTCAAATTGTTCAAAGAGTCAGATCTCTGGTTGACAGCATTGCAGTCAGGTTTCCGGAGAATACCAGAATCGACTATATATACGATGAATCGGATTATATTGAGCAGATAATAGTTGATCTTGAAAATAACATGTTTTCAGGATTCGTTCTGGTGTTGCTCGTTACGATATTGTTTCTTGGTTTTGTCAATTCACTGTTTGTGTCACTTGCAATACCTTTTTCCATGCTTCTGTCTTTCACCATACTTCAGTCCTTGAATATTACATTAAACATGGTAGTACTTTTCAGTTTGATACTGGCATTAGGAATGCTGGTTGATAACGGAATCGTAATCGTCGAAAATATTTTCCGACATGGAACCATGGGAAAATCGCAGTTGGAGGCTGCAATAGAAGGGTCTTCTGAAGTTGCTTGGCCAATTATTACATCAACAGTTACGACATGTCTTGCTTTCCTTCCGATCATATTTATGCCGGATGTTATGGGCGATTTTATGTCGTATGTTCCTAAAACAGTTATAATAGTGCTCTTGTCATCACTGTTTGTTGCCCTGATATTCAATCCGGTTTATTGCTCGCGTTTCTTAAAAGTCAGAGATGAAAAATCACAATCCAGGATAGCAGGAAATAACCGGTTTTATTTATGGCTTGTCAGAAATTATGAAAAACTGCTTGTACGTGTTATCTCTCATGTTAAAGTTGTGCTTGCAGTTTCTTTTACACTGGTTATTACGGGTTTCCTGCTCTATTGGATTTTTGGTAAGGAAGCGATATTTTTTCCTTCGCTGGATCCATCCGATATCATTATTACTGCTGAACTGCCACAGGGTACACCTTTGGAAAAAACCGATAATGTCCTACGAAAAATTGAAGAGGTTGTTAGAAATGTACCTGCTTCAGTTAAAAATATTCAAGTGGTTTCGGGCAGTGCCGGTGATGGTGATTTTTTTTCGGGTGTTGGAGAAGAATATAACAAAGGATATGTCAGACTGTCACTGGAACCTTTTCAGGAGCGTACTATTAAAGGAAGAACTACAGTTCGGACACTTAATGATAGTCTGTCAAATTTTACAGGTGCGCAGATTAAAATCCTGGAACAGGAGGCCGGGCCTCCATCTGGTAATGATATTTCATACGAGATTATTGGTGATGATTATGAAATCATGGGATCATATGCAGACACCATTTTAGCCTATCTGAAAAATATCAAAGAAATTCAACTTGTCGAAACCAATTATGAACCTGCAAAACCGGAGCTGAATATATTTGTAGATCGTAAAAAGGCAGCTTTTTATAACTTATCCATACAGCAGATCGCATCAACGGTTCGCACTGCTGTTAATGGTACCGAGATAAGTAAATACCGTGTAGGTGGTGATGAATACGATGTCGTATTGAGGTATTGTAATCCATTCCGATCTTCAATTTCAGATGTTGAATACCTGAATGTTGTTGATAATGACGGTGTAAGTATCCCTGTAAGTTCAGTTGCTGAAATATCTGTTACTTCATCAACAGGAACAATACGCCATCGGGATTTACAGCGTTCGATAGGTGTATATGGGGATTTTTTTCCTGAAATCCCGAATAAAACCGAGATAAAGAATCAAATTGATAGTCTTGTACATGCGATTGAAATGCCTCCCGGATATGAAATTGTTGAGGGGACCGGATTCGAAATGCGCCAGGAAGCATCCGGATTTCTTGTTCAGGCATTTATTGTAGCTGTGTTTCTGATATCATTGGTTCTGGTTGCTCAGTTCAACTCCATCGGCCAACCTGTAATTATACTGATTTCAATATTATTATCTTTTGGTGGAGTATTCTGGGGATATTTACTGACAGGCATGAACTTTGTCGTTATTATGTCTGGAATTGGTTTAATAGCTCTGGCTGGCGTTGCTGTGAATAACAGTATCGTACTGGTTGATTACACAAATAAACTGATAGGGTGGGGAAGGCCGGTTCAGGAAGCAGTTGTTGAAGCTGGAAAAACACGTATGCGTCCGGTCCTTCTTACTGCACTTACAACTGTTTTGGGATTGTTGCCAATGGCTTTTGGAGTCAGCTTTGATATTCATCCTTCGTCATTTGGGATACAGATTGGATCGGAAATGTCTGAATTCTGGACTGTTTTTGCCTGGACAATGATTTACGGATTATCATTTGCAACTTTTATGACCCTGATTTTGATTCCTGCCATGTTGTCGCTTTATTTCAAATGGATACCCCCCAAAACTGGTAACGCTTAATAATAATCCCAAATCGGGCCGGAATCGATTTCTGAAATTTCTTATTCTATGATCCGATACCGATAGCAACCCCGGATACCGATTCTGAAGGGTATAATTACAATGTTTTTCCCAGCTTTCATTTTACTGTTCCTGGGGCGGAATCGATTTATGAATTCATTTTTTGTGGGCATTGGGTAATATCAGGGAAAAAGTAATTCGACAATTACATGACACGGTGGTGGGAGTTATTTGTCTGATTCAGGTTTATTCAGGGTAACCGATTCCAGCAATTCCTGAAGGTGAAGGTATTCCTGTTTAATTCTTTCATAATGCCTGGATACATCATTCCACGAAATGTCATCAGAATTCTCAACTCTCTGAAGGATCTGCTTTAACAACTGGTATCTTTTTAATAGTATCTCCATTTTGTTGGGGATTTTCTTGTTTACTTCTGTCTTCTGTGGAGGATCGTAAACGCAGTAACTCAAACCATCCTCAGTGCGTCCTTCCCAGTATCTTCCATTTTTCTCCAACTCTTTATATGCATCATCAGCAGGATCATATCCGAATTTGAGTATTTTTTTATATATCTGAATAAAATCATTCTCTGCATCCATAATAAGCTCTGATTTTTTGGGTGATTGTTTTCGGGTAAAAGCTCTTTTTAATAATATAGAAAAAACTGTTCCTGTCTTGTGGTAAATAGTGTAAATATTCTGATAATTGGGAATCAGGACGTTGGGATGGGCAATCGTTTTACCATATTATTATTCTGGCAACTAAAGTTGGTTATTCAAGAGTTATAAACTATCTATTAATGCAAGAAATTGAACAATTTGAGATAGTTCTTACGCCTCATTTAAATGCCGGACTAATAGATAAAAGTAAAAAAATAGCTTGTCCCAAAACCATGGTATCTGAGCATTATTGAGAGCAGTGGTTTGTGGGGCATTAAAGGTAATAAAAACCTTTAAAGAAAAAACAGGCATGGTAATTGATGAATAAATAGCATGGATGAGTAAAATTAAACCGTAGAAGTTTCCAGAGCAATTTAAGAATATGGTCACACTTGTCCTTAACAAATCGGTGAACAGGTATCCCTGAATCTTATTCGCAGGGTAGAGATTGTTAAGAGTTGGGCTTTAAGGGCATTTTTTATATATACTCGTTGGTTTAATGTTCTTAAAAAAGGATTTTACAAAACTCTCGTGATTTATTAAAACCCCAATAATAAGAATAGGGAGACTGTTTTGAAATTTATTTTGGACGAAAGTGAAACAAGGTTTTTCTAACTTCGGAATAATTTTTTCAAATCGGGAATTTGACACAACCAGATTTGTTCTGAAATTTGAAAATAACGCTGTATTTTTAAATACATTATAGACAGGATCTTCTATGGGACTCATTAGTAATGCGGTTAAACCCCAAAAGGTTAAAAAATTCCTGTATTCAGAATTGATTCCTGGATCTGTAAATTCGGGCAGATTTGTTCGTACCTTTGATGTTGTCATTGTCGGAGGCGGTGTCTGTGGAGCTTTTCTTGGATACTGTCTGGCAAAACAAGGTTTACAACCAGTAGTATTTGATTGCCGGAATTCCGGTAATACAAATTGTGGTGGATTTATTTCAAATCTTGCCTTAAAAAAATTCTCACTTCTTGAAGGATTCCTGTCACTTGAACACAGAAATGACAACGAATATCACCTCATTTCTCCATCAGGGAAAAAAGTTGTTTTCCGAACAGAATCAAATAAAAAATTTGTTTCATTCCTGCCGGATAATCTGAATCGATATCTGCTTGATTCTGCAATAAGATGCGGGTGCAAGTTTATACCCGAAAAAGTTGTTGATATATACTCTGAAAAAGGACTCTGGAAAATAAAAACTGATTTCAGAACTACAAGGGCACGAATAATTGTTGGTGCAGATGGTGTAAGAAGTCTGGTGAGAAAAACTGTTTGTGAGCCGTTAAGCAGAGAGGATCTTTCTATTGGATTTGGATATCTTGTGAAAGGATTTCCGGAAAAGAGATTTATAAAAAGGTTTCTAAAAAACCGTACTGGTTACTTAAGGATAAATGACCTTGGCAAATGCAGCAGTATCGGTTTGGTAGACAAACTATGTAATTCTGAAGGATTAAAAGCTGAACTTGATATTATTATTAAACAGGAGTCGCACAGGCTCAGGCCATTTAGAAAATGGAGCACTCTGATTCCTTCACCACAGAATGCAGATTTTTTTAAACAATCCTGTACAGGTAAGAACTGGCTGCTTGCAGGTGATGCTGCGGGGCATGTAAATTTCCTGACCGGTGACAGCTTGCTATATGCACTCTGGTCTGCAGAACTCGCAGCTCAGGCCATTATAATCGGTGATTTGAGATTGTTCGATTCCTTATGGAAACAGGAATTTGGTGATGAACTGATAAAAGCTGCTCTTAACCGGAAGCTGTTTGAAAACAGGAATCTGCTTGAAACACTGATCGCTGCAGCCCAGTCAAGCAATACTCTTTCAGATATTTTGTTTCAGTTCTTTGCAGGTGATGAAAGAATCGGAGAAGTTAAAAAAAGATTTCTGGTAAAGCTGCCAAAAATATTTTTGGAAAGCACTGTACTGTCGTTACCCGGAAAGATTAAAAACTGTTTTTGACTGGATTGATTTTATTCATTAATACGAGGATAAAATTTTACAAATCGTGAAAAAAAAACGCGCTTCGTCGAATCTTTTATGCAGCAGCAAAAAAATTTACGAATATAATTGGTAGAAAAATAAACAATCAGCGGTTATGTATTGTCAAAATATTCAGGTTAGCTGTTTTTGAATACCGGAAATCGCAGTTATTGATTCCTTTAATATTGCAGCCGGTTTCCCGCCTCTTTCCATTCGTTCTTTAATTGCGATTTCCTTTTTCTTTACGGCTTCTTCAAGAAATGTCAAACATTTACCATATCGTTCAGTTAGTGTACCGCTAATTTTGTCAAAGGCTGATTTTATTTCCAGTTCGAGGTGTTCTTCAAGAGATTCAGTGTTTTTAAGTACAATTTCCTTGAGCTTTTCTGTAAAGTGTTGTTGCAAACGGGCAATGCGCGATTGACGATTCCTGAAACGGTCTGTCCATCTGCTTTCCAGGCTCAGTTCGGACAATGCATTGTCCGGCTGCCAGGTGCGTTCCATTGAAATTTCCATAAATTCAATTTTTTCGTGGAATTCAAGAGCGTTAAATTCCGGATCATGAACAGTTTTCTCAAATGTTTCGAAAACCCGGTCGAATTCATGTAAATGAAACTGTATGGCCTTTCGCAGTGGTTTATTGACTTTGGTGATAAGTACTGTCAGGAGATTTGAAAGGTTATCGTTTGTAATACGGTTAAGTGCTTTTGCAATACTGTAAATTGATTCCTGGTTTCCTGAAACGTTTATCAGGAGAGATGCAAGAATTTCGGCAAGGTGCCCAATAATTGCTTTTTGTTCTGAGAAAATCTGTTCTTTTAAAAATTTCTGGATTGCCTCTTTTTCAATGTTGATTAAAGAGAGGTCTTTGTCAATTGATTTTCGTAGTGCTTCAAACTGGTTCGTTAATTCCTGCTTTTCCCTGACGAGCAGTTGAACCGGAATCTGATGATTGTCTATTTCCTTTTGCAGGCAAGTACAAATCCCACTCAGCGCATCTCCCAGTTTATCAGTCAAGCCTTGTGAAAGTGTAAAGTATTTTTCTCTGACAAGAAAATCCAGTATCTCTTCACGCATTTTTTCCATTCCGCTGCTGGTCCATCTGAAATCGGATTTATCCTGTTTTAAAGCCTTTTCACCATTTAATGCACAAATCCTGAATAAAGGAATATTCAAGGGGTAATCCAGTTGTTTTACAAGTATTTCACGTATGAATTGCTCTATTTTGTCCAGTTCTGACTTTTCAAGTAAATCCGTTTTGTTAAGAATGAAAAAGATTCGCGGTATATATTTGTTTACCTGTTTGAGAAATTCAATTTCTGTTTGAGTCATCGGCGGATCTGCACTTACAAGAAATAACGCAGCATCACATTCCGAAAGCGCATCAAGTGCAGAACGTGTATTATGGATGTATGTTGATCCAAAACCGGGAGTATCAATCAGCACTGTACCATTTTCAAGAAGCGGACTCGGACAGTTAACTTCAACATTTTTGACACATAACCCATTCTTTGGGTTGTTCTCTTCAGCTACATATCTCTTTAGTGTGGAACTTATTGCTTCAATAGAATGTGTAATTACAAGATCCGGATTGTTATTAAAAAAATTTACAGTACACGACAGGCTTCCATAAGAGATAAATGTGGGTACAGATGTAATTGGAAGTACTGATGTAGGGAGTATCCTGAAACCAGTAAGAGCATTAATAAAAGTACTTTTCCCGCGGTTGAACTGGCCCAGGATCGCAAGATGAAGTCTACCGTGTGAGAGACGATTCTTAAGATCCATGATTTGTGTAATAAATGGTGAACAGGATTCGGGAAGGCTGTTACATTGCTTGAGCGCGTTATCAATAATCTGATCTATTGATAATGGTTCATTTTGGGAAAAAGAAACCGGTATATCTGAAGTTTTTGACAGCGAATCTCTGTTTATCACACTAAAAGTCGATTGAAAAATGGCCTGAAATATATTTTTTCCTTACTGCTCAACAACAAAAAATATTTCAGGGGAGTAAGGATGGCAAAACCAGAACAATTAATATTCCATCAAAGGTGATTTGTGATGGCATCCGAGGCAAAAACATCAAGAGAGAATCTGGTCATAATAACACTATTTAATGATATCTGGTAGTCGCATTGTAAAGGGCATGGATTCACCATTCATTTCGTTGGAAAATCATCCGGGCTGGGTAAAAGTAAAATGGATCGTTTTGGACCTGCTTACCCATTTTTTGGCTGCTGTTGTTATATGCTTTTTTAGAATATCTCGTATTACTGGTGTAAGGAAGAGAAAACCAGTGATGTCAGTAATCAAACCGGGAGTAATCAGAAACAGTGACGCAGTTAGAATGAACAGGCCATCAATAAGATTATCCGCAGGGAAATGTCCCATACTCAGGCTTTGACGTATTTTCCACAAGGTGTCTGTCCCCTGTCGCTTTGCCAGTGCGGCTCCGGTTACTGCTGTTAATACTACTATCAGAACTGTATTTAAAGCTCCAATATAAGTACCGAGTTTTACAAGTAAAAGCAGTTCTGCCAGAGGTATAATCGTAAATAATAAAAAAAGTTTAAATATCATAATAATCGGTAAAAATTCCTGAATTTTATATTCTTCTTAATGTTTAAACCCGGGTTACACCAATCTAATATCGACTATTTTGCTAAAAATAAATGCCATATACCCGAATTCTGAGTTTAAAAACATTACGGATTAGCTTCAATATAATTGCTCAACAGTTAAAAATCACAAAATATTCCCCAAAAAACAGAAAATCTGCGATTAAGAGTGCTTTTGAAGCAATAGAGGGGTGTTCTTGTAGGGAATAGAAATCACAATTGTACAAAAATAGCTCCTTATTGCGAGTCTTTATTGCAATATTAATTCAAACTGGAGAGTACAGATTCGAAATGGATTCCAGGAATTTTATAAATTTTCTGGAATAAGGGATTGATAGCAGAGTAAAAAAACGGGCAGCAGAATCTGATGTTAAATTCAACTACCAAAATCAGCTTAATTATTGTATAGTTTATACTAAAGATATTTGGTTTAATGAACTAAACAATCCATGTAACCTAAATCTGTTTTGTTGGTTTTATGCATTCTCAAATTGATTGTTCAAAGTCGATATTTAATCCTGCAAGTTTAATCGGGAAAGAGATAGGGGGATATACAATTATTCAGATGCTCGGCAGGGGGGCAATGGGAGCTGTATTTATTGCTTTTCAGCATTCATTAAAACGTAAAATTGCTGTAAAAATTTATCCAAAACAGGGTCCGGTTCCAGATTCCGGTATCAGATTTCGTGATGAAGCAGAGACGGTTGCAATACTGAATCACCCCAGTATTGTACCGGTTTTTGATATGGGAGATACTGGAGATTTGTTATACATATCGATGCAGTTGGTTGAGGGTGAAGATCTGGATTCCATAATTCAACGGTATAATCGCCATCCGGTATCATCCAAAAAGTTTATTCCTGTAGATGAGTGTATCCGTATATTTGAAAACATTCTTGATGCGCTTTCGTTTGCGCATGAGGAGGGTGTAATTCATCAGGATATAAAGCCGGCTAACATCCTTATTGAAGAGCGTGGGCAAAGACCGTATCTGGCCGATTTTGGTATTGCACGTACCGAATATACCGAACAATCCCAGGAGGGTGTTGTTTTCGGAACACCGATTTATATGTCACCCGAACAGATGCTTAACAAAAAAGTAGATAACAGATCTGATATCTATTCTGCCGGTATGTCTTTCTATGAAACTGTAGCAGGAAAATTACCGTTGCGGGTTAAAACAATCGAGAAAATATTGATGGCAAAAATAAATGATCACGATTCACTTTTCACCTGTTTACCTTCACAATGGAGACCACATATTGATAAAGAACTCGAGAGAATTGTATGTAAAGCAGTTCGCGCCGATCCTGAAAAAAGGTACCAGAGTGCAGCTGCTTTTCGTGATGATCTCCACTTTTACTACGAAAGACGGTGCAAAAAGGTATAAGAGGAGTAAATATGGGTTCGGGATTGGATCAGAAAAGAGCAGATCAACTTGCCCGTTTGTTTAATGTTGCATTCAACAGTGCTGGTCTTTATGGTGGACAGCACCCTACTACAACCAGAAATGTTGCTCCACTGTTTGATGCCATAACAGAAATGCATTGCTCGATGCCCGCACTCTCCTTTATTGTTGATCGTGGAAGCCTTTTTATTGAGGATGCATGTGTAGACAAGATGGTAAACCCCAAAAGGATTATAAGTCAATTCGCAAAAACAGGACTTGAATCGGTTACTTTCGAACGGGGCGTTCAGTTATCTGATGTAATAGCATTCATAAGTTTATCTGGTGATAACGTAAACACATACAGGATAAATGAAATTGAACAAAAACTTGCAGATGCTGGCTGCACGAAGGTAAAACTCAATTACGTGCGTTTTGATATGGTCATGGGTGATCAGGTTGTTGTAGATTCAGGCTGCACTAATTCAAATCAGGATGGTTGTTTCTTCAAAAACGAAAATGACAACGAAATCGTTCATGATACTTCACGAAATATAAGCGAGATTTTATCACTTGCCCAGTTACTCGAAAAACCTCAGGAGACAGCTCAGAAACTGTCTCAGAACTTGACGGAACTGAAAAACACTGCCAGAGTATCCGATTTCTTTTCAGATATTAAAACAGGGCTCAACAGCATGTCCTCATCTTCTCTGGAAACCCTGCTGGGATCGATTTACCAGTTAAAATCGGATCTGTCGGAAGCGATAGAGGTTCAGAAACTTACAGGTAATATTATATCCGGCAGGGAAACTGTATCGAAACAGTTTGATGAGCTGAGCTGTGAAGTTATTGTCAAGCTTATTCTTCAGGAGTATAAACAGGGTATACAGTCTCTTAAAAGGCTTGCTCAGATCATTCGTCGAATGCTTCCTGATCTCTCTGAGCTAAAAATGTATTTACCAAAAATGAAAGAAGCATTATTGGCTGGTGGGATGCCTTTGCATAATTATCTTGAGCTGCTTCGCCTGCTTAATATCGAACTGGAGGGCGAGCGTCTGGCCGGATCATTAAGTGAAGCTGCTGGGAGTATCGGAGTTACAGAAAAAGAGCTTATAGCAGCAATCGAAGCTCAACCGCAAGAAGCTGCCAGATTGATATATCTTGCTTCAGAAATCAGAAAAAGCTCAACAGATGATGATACACAGTTGTCAAATCTACTTGCAGAATATGTCGAAAAAGTAAGTACAGGCATTGCAGTGGGGTTTAAGGGAGTATCAGGTCCACAGGGAAGTAAAACTCTGAGAAAAGCATTGATGCAGCTCGAGAAAAAGCTTGTCGATCAGCTTAAAAAATACGGAGTTGATGAAAAAATACTTTTTAATATAACCAAATCATTATCAAGCCGGTTTGAATCTGTTTTTGATAATGCCGCTTCAAAATGGATAAGCCGCTCTTTGCTTCAAGCTCCCGACAAGTTTGCCAGTAACCTTGCCGTATTTCTGGAAAATGAAAATGAAATATCCCGCTATCAGAATTCACTTATTGAAGTACTTGAATTGAAAGGTTATTCAAAAGAGCAGATAGATCAGTTTATTAAAACTGTTGCCCAAAATGTTTCAGACAAAAAAGTAGTCACTTTGCCGTCGGGAATTCTGTCTTCAAATAACATCATTTTTCTTCTCGACCGTGAAATTAAACAAAATCAAAGGTACAAAACACCATTTTCAACTATTGTAATTTCTATCAAAAAGCTAATTGATGAACGAAATCAGGAAGTCGTTGCAGATAAACAGCGGATTCTTTCCGAAATCTTTATAATTACGAAAAAATTGCTGCGTGATATCGACCTTATTGGTTCTCTGGATGATCTGGATAAAGAATCCATCTTTATTCTCCTTTCAATGACCGATCCGGATGGAGCCATGGTCGTAAAAAGAAGAATTAACGACAAAATAACTGCCAGGAAATTCTGTATCGGAAAAGAAAAAATTTCCGCAGAGCTCGCAATTTCAATTACCTCTCCGAAAAACGGGATAAAGAATTACCATTCCTATCTTGATCTTGTCCGTAAAAATCATGAGAAATACCAAAAATAGAATCATATTAACTATTTCTGCTGGGTTACTGCAATCACATTACTTTCCTTTTGTCAGTCTACAAAAAGATAGATGTATTCATACTGAATACGCTATTGTTATCTGAATAGTGATAATCTATCCTGATATAGTTATATTGATAAATAGATCGGAACTAAAGAAAGGAAACGATAAAATGAATCATAATAAGGTTATTAATTTGTTTCTTGTTATTATTTGCGTATCTGCTTGCTTATCTGCAAAAGAAAAATCCAGGATGATAGATCTTCCCAAAATTGATTACCAGGGTATTGTAGTATCAATTGAATACTGTCAGGATTCAATTTATGGTTGTGTAATTTATGAAGGAAGCGATATCAGATATTGTTTTAATAGATCCGCTTTTTATGGCATTACTTTAAAAAATGCATTTGTATCATTGACAGACTCTTCTGACACATCGCTTCTAAGCTATATTCAAACCGGCGAACATGAGTCTTATGTTACCCGATTACCTCCTCGAGAAGAGGTGGAATTAATAAAACCGGGGGATACTATAGTAGTCATGGGTTACCGTATGAGTGGGGATGAATTTGCCCAGAGTTATTCTTTCGACAGCCTGAGAATAAGCCGCCAAATCAGCAGGGTAACACATGATAACCCAAAAATTAAAAAAAAGGTTTCGAATCGTGCCGGTGTTGTAATTATTAATGGGACTCAATCATTATTCAAAAATTATGGTTCTGCCTATTATACTATTTCCGGTAAAAGGATAAATTCAGTCGGAATACATGCGGGGATTTTCATAACAGACCAGATCAGCCCAAAACATTAGAATCGAAAAGCTGTATAATGCTAAAAATTAATTTTTAATGGTTATTTTCGGATAATTTTGACACCCATTTATCCGAAAATTATATTTAAGAACTTATTTTGAAAATTATTTTTCGGGAGGAAATATATGTCTAAAACTTGCGAAGTGTGCGGTAAACATCCCCGTTCGGGAAACACTGTCTCCCATGCCCACAATGTGAATAAAAGAATTTTTTATCCAAATTTACGTACAATCAAACAGATCATCAATGGAACTCCGACAAAAATTAAAATCTGTATGAAATGTTTGAAAACAATGTCCAAAAACAAATAAACTTAAGGCTTCGTTAGTACGAAGCCTTAAGTTTTACCATACTACTTTTTTTATCCCGGATTTTACAAAAATTCCTGGTCCTCTTTTATAATCTATAGTTTCAGGTGAAGATCTTCCAAGCAGATCAAAATACCTGTTTGTACCGAATGAACCGGTTTTTTTCAATCTTACCACAGATTCGATTTTTGTTCTGACAGAGTGTTCGTTTTGGGGGCTGTTGATCAGATTATTCAATGAAAATTCATAAAAGTGTATCTCAAGATCTTCAAATGCAAAAATACCGGCACCTAGAATATCACCTGGTATGTTACAACTGCTCACAAAATTATCATTTATCGAAAAACTGAAAAGATCCCCTTTGTTTTTAATTACCAGCGTGTTATGGTTCGACATGCTACCGGGTTCATCACCGTTATAGTAATCATTTATTGAACCTTTATTCTCCTTAACAGGGTCATCATTAAAACCAGTATAATAATCACCATTGCCGCAAACTCCGAAAAGGTAATCAGAAACTGAATTGTTCATTTTTACTTTTATATAGATACCAAAAAGAGTTGTATCGGATTGGTTTTGAAGAGAAGAAACTGCTTTTACATCAAAATCAATGAGTGGAATTGGAATGTAACTGAAAAAGGTTTGTTTGTTTTCTGTATTAATTATCAGAGTATTTTCAGTAAATGTAGTTTGGACGAAATCTGCAATAAGCCATCCGAACCTCTCATTTGAAGTGAAGTCATCATGAAACCATTCCGATTGAGTTGAGTCTTTGAATCTGTTTTCAATTACAATATTATCGAAGGTTGCTTCAATTGATGGTTGAACGATGAGGGCGAAATCATTTCCATAATCGGATATTGGAAAAGAACCACTGTAATATCCGTTACAGAATATATTGCATAAATCATTGTTTCTGCTGATTTGAAGCTCATTTGAAACCGGTTTTATAAAAGGTGTTTTAATTTTTTTCTCTATCAACACTTCATCAGGCTGGTACTTTAATAAATAGAGCGCATCATCTCCAATAATGACTGCATAACCACAATAATAACCCTCGACAGTCTGCTTGATACAGAAAAACAGACCAGCGCCTGGTGTCTGTGATGAAATTGAAGCTGAAAAAGTGAATTCCGGCAAAGAGTGTTTTATATGATAGATGGCGAAACCACAGAATACAATATCCTGATTGTTCAGCCTGGCAGCTTCATTTTCAATAGTGAACATGTCCTTATGACTGCAGATTGCCTTCCAGTTTTTAAATGAAATCGGTTCGTTGGAAAAATGATCGACAAATATGGTATCGCCGAAACTCATGGCAGTATAAATAAAAAGAAAACAGAGGAAATTTTTGATTGATTTGATTGCGTTCAGCCATCTGCTCAAACAATGGATTGTCGTGCTGTTTTTGTGCCTTTGTTTTGTTTGAGCTGCTTTTACAGTTTTTATCTGCACCGCTACGGTTCCTGTGGTTAAGAGTTGTATTGGTATGCTAAAAACTTTTTATATTGCCAAATTATCGATTTCCGGTATAGTTGAAAGACAAAAGCAGAAAATTACCAGACCCTTTAATTATAACATCTTTAGTTTACCTTTTTAAACATCCCAAATATCCAGTTTCTGCTTCATCTTGGGTCGGACCTTGGTAAGTTATTGAATCTGTTTAAAAATCTTTTAAAATTAAAGCGATTAAAAACTCCTAGGATATCTTTTTTTACCTGGAAAAGTAAGTTTTAACTTGTCAGGTTTTGAATTAAGAATTCAATACTATTTACAATGAATTTCATTAGCTGAAGGTTTATGTTGCAGTCAGGATTGCCTATTAGTAATAATCTTTGCTGTAAATGCTCAAAGCTTTTTCCTTCATTCACTAAGGACCCGGAAACTGCTGGTTCACCAGAAGCATCATACGCGGGGTTGCGGGTGCAACCCGGCTTGTGCGCCCGGGGTACATAATTATCAGTATCTTTTTTATTTATCAGGTGGCGTGCCCGGCGTAACAGATTATTATTATTCTGATTTTTTACAGAAGGGGAGTGTCAATATTCTCAGCGTTTTTTATAAACAGGCTTAATCTGACGTCCGGTTGGATAAGAGCCCAGAAAATGGTAAAATGATGTTAACTCTTTTAAGTGATTAATTGCATTGTTCTGTGCTTCATCACGGATATCACCAGAAAAATCGAGATAAAACAGATATTTAAAACCACGGCCATGAACCGGGCGGGATTCAATTTTATGAAGGTCGATATCGCGTAAAGCAAAAACAGCCAGGCACTTGAACAGGGCTCCCGGGATATTTTTCATCGAAAAAACGATTGAACTTTTTACGGAGGATTGATTCCGGGCTGGATAATGGTTTTTACGTTCCAGGGCGATAAAACGGGTAGTATTCCATTTATTATCCTGAATATTGCTTGCAAGAACTTTCATGTCAAAATCGATAGCAGCTTGCATCGAACCTATAGCAGCAGAATCTTTCAGATTTTCTTTCTTGATTTTTTTTACTGCCAGTGCGGTGTTTGAAAAAGAGATTGTCTCAACTTCGGGAAATTTAGTTTTGAGAAATTTTTTACATTGTGCCAACGCCTGTGGATGAGAAAAAATCCTTTTTATATTTTTAGGGGTAACTTTTTCATTGGCAATTAAATAATGTCCAATTTGAAGATATATTTCACCGATTATATGGCATTTGCTTTCCAGGAGTGCATCATAGTTCTGGTGGATACTTCCGGCAAGAGAGTTCTCAATTGGAACAAGCCCGGATTTGCATTTGCCGGATGCTACAGATTCAAAAACATCATTAAATTCATTAAAAGCAATAAAATTGTTATCTGGCCCAAAGAATTCAACAGCGGCCAGTTCACTAAAAGCACCTCGTTCTCCCGGGAAGGCAATATTCATTACAAAATTCTCCTTATTTCTACCAGGTGTTTAGCATAATAATCATCATCCAAACTACTATAAATTACACCATGCCGTAAACTGGAGTGTGCAAAACGATTATCACCCGCATAAATTCCTACATGGTTTACGCCTCTGAATCTTGCTGTTCTAAAAAATACCAGATCTCCCGGTTTCGCCTTTCGTTTTGGAATTTTTTTTCCATACCGACGTTGTTCACGTGAAGAGCGGGGGAGTTCGATATTGTAAACTTTTTGATATATCAGAGTTACAAAACCACTGCAGTCCATCCCTTTTCTGCTCATGCCGCCATACTTGTAAGGAACTCCCAGATAGGATTTAATGGCTCTGGTGAGATCAGAATCGGGCACATTTCTGTTTTGCCGGTTTTTATAAGTCCCGGGATTTCGTGAATCTGAAACATTTGCTGCACCGGTATTTATTCTGTTGCTGCGGGTATATCGTATTGATGGCGAGCAGCCTGAAATTAACAGTAAAAAAGCTGAAAATATTCCAAAAAAAAGACTGCTGTTTTGGCTTAAAATCATGATTCAGATAGTGTTTGAGCAGCAAATGCAGCTTTAAGCAGAGTGTCCTCTTTCCATGATGGTGCCATGAACTGAGCTCCAATCGGAAGATCCGATGTTTTACAGGGAATACTGATTCCCGGTATACCTGTGAGGTTAGCCGATACTGTATAAATGTCTGTCAAATACATCTTAAGTGGATCATCTGTTTTTTCACCCAGTTTAAACGCAGCAGTTGGAGCAACCGGAGACAAAATTACGTCGCACTCCTTGAATGCATTTTTAAAATCATCTGCTATCAGAGTTCTGATTTTTGCAGCCTTGAGGTAATATGCATCATAATAGCCGCTGCTGAGTACATAAGTTCCAAGCATAATTCTTCTCTTGACTTCATCACCAAACCCCCTGCTTCTGGTTTCTGTATACATATCGATCAGGGAGTCGCACTCAGGTGCCCTGTAACCATATTTTACACCATCGTATCGGGCAAGATTGGATGATGCTTCTGCTGTACAGATGATATAGTATGCTGCGATTGCATATTGAACATTCGGCAGTGTAATTGAAACTGTTTTTGCTCCTGCTTCATCAAGTTTTTTAACCAGTTCCATCAAGGAATTTCTTACCTGATCAGAAAGACCTTCTCCAAAATACTCTTCAGGCAACCCGATTTTCATTCCCCTGATATCTTTATTGTAAATATCGGGGTTGTTGATAAACTGCTTTCCGGCACATGTTGAATCATGTTTGTCTTCTTGTGAAATAGTTTCAAGAAGTAATCCAATATCCCTTACATCTGTAGCTATTGGTCCGATCTGGTCCAGTGATGATGCAAAAGCTATGAGGCCGTATCTGGAAACCCGTCCATAAGTGGGTTTTAATCCAGTTACTCCACAGTGGCTGCATGGTTGTCGGATTGAACCACCTGTATCGGAGCCCAGAGCAGCAGGAACCAGATTGGCACTTACGGCTGCAGCACTGCCGCCGCTGGAACCACCTGGAATTCTTTCTTTGTCTTTTGGATTTCTGGTTATTCCAAATCGTGATGTTTCGGTACTTGATCCCATCGCAAACTCATCCATATTGGTTTTGCCAATTATAACAGCTCCTGCATTTTGAAGCATATCAACAACGGAGGCGTTATAAGGTGGAATAAATGAATCCAGCATTTTTGATGCGCAGGTTGTTTTTATACCTGCGGTGCAAATGTTATCCTTGATTGCTATGGGAATACCGAAAAGCGGCATCTCTTTTCTGGAATATCCGGGAAGAGAGTCAAGCTGTTTGGCACGTTTTAAAGCATCATCGGTAAGTACCGAAATAAATGAATTTATTGTTGAGTCTTCTTTTTGAATGCGATCGAGGAATCGTGATACCAGATCTTCAACCCTGATCTCCCCGCATCGGGTCTTCATAACTGTTTCGGTAATAGTTGAACCCGTATTAATCATGTAGGATTAATCCTTTCTCAGACAACTGTGCTGTATGCCTATCTGTACCAGCGAAAAAGATATAAACTTACGAAAATACCTATTATTGATAAAAGACTGAAACGGATCATGAAACCAAACTGGAACTTAATTGCATGTAAATCAACAAGAACCGGTCTGTTGTTGGCGACGTCTCCAATCCCAAAAGGGATACTGTAAGTAAAAAATGTCTTGAATACATTTTCTCCACCCGGAATCATTTCGATCATACTGTTAAGAAATGATCCAATCAGTATACCGACCAAAACAACAAGTATCAAGGTGGAAATTCGTTTTTCCAAAAGAGGTCCTGCCATAAAAAACCTTTCTAATTCTAAAACATAATCGAAAGAAATACCTGTATGCTCCCATACAGCTTCGGGATATTAATTGCTGTGAAATCTGCAGATGCAAAAATTTATGTTGTTTCTGAAAAAGAAAAATCTTTGTTTTTGCATATCTGAAGTTTTCAACAGACTACCTCAACATGGGACATGAAATGTTCCATGTTGAGGTAAAAATAATATTATGACGGAAATTCGCTTAAAACCATTGTGATTTCCAGAGGTTTCCCTTTGCGAATAATATTCATTTTTACTTTGTCACCAACAAAGTAATCAATAAAGAATCCTTCTAAATCGCTGTGTGTTTGTATATATCGGTTTCCCATCTGTTTGATTACATCACCGGCTGCAAGACCGGCTTGTTCTCCGGGACTGCCTTTTTGAATGCTTACAACAACAACACCGTCCGAATTATCATATCCTAACGATTGTGCAATAGAGAGATTAAGATCCTGAACCGAAATCCCGGTCCAGATCTGTCTTCGTTTCCCATACGTAATAAGCTCTTCAGCAACTTTTCGGGCTCTGTCGATCGGAATGGCGAATCCGATTCCAATTGAACCCTTAACGCTTTTTGAGCCTGTATAGATGAATGTGTTGATACCGATTACTTCTCCGAGAGCATTGACCAGAGGTCCGCCGCTGTTTCCAGGATTGATTGCAGCATCGGTTTGTATCATTCCCTGATAATAAACTCCTTCAGAGGGAGCAAAATTTCTGTTAAGTGCGCTTATTACGCCTACTGTTACAGTCGGATGCACATCATTAATAAAATTCAGAAAGGGATTTCCTATTGCAATAGCCCATTCTCCTATAAGAGCATCGTTGGAATTACCGAAACGGACACACTGGAAATCGTTTCCTTTTACAGTAAGAACAGCGAGATCCGATTGTTCATCATAACCGATAATTTTACCTTCAATCCTTCGTCCGTCCGAAAAGTTGACGTATAATTTGGAGGCATTCTGTACGACATGGTAGTTGGTCAGAATTTTACCATCCTCACTTATCACAAATCCAGAGCCGATACTTTCGACCTGTCTGTAACGTGGTCTGAAATCCGGTCCAAAGAAAAAGTCAAAGAAGTCATCGGAATAGTAGGGTTTTCTTACTACCTGAATTTGAGTTACAACAATACCAACAACGCAGGGCGCTACACGATTGGTAGCAGTTACAATTGCATTTTGGCGAGCTAAAGTAATATCATCAGGCAAATTCGAATATTGACACGGATGTTTTTTGTCGCAAATTTGATTTTCTTTATCAGATTCAGAAGCAGAGTATGTTGTTTTACCTCGGAAAAACAGGTCGGAGATGGTTCCTGAAAAAAGATGCTCCATGAACTGGCCGCCAAACAGGGCTCCTAATCCCACGCCCAGGGCAAGAAAAAGAAGGTATACACCAATTTTACCATCACATCTCTTCATACTAAAGTACCTCTCTATATCGCACATCCTCCAGAACCAGACCGTTTGGTGGTGCTGTCATTCCTGCAAAACGCCGGTCTTTTAATGTCAGAATGTTTTCGAGATTACTGTTGCATTTTCCACGTCCGACATCAATCAGTGTACCTACAATAGACCTGACCATTTTGTAAATAAACCGGTTCGCTTCTATTGTAAATATACAATTGTCATTATCCTGTTCAAAAGAAACTGTTTTCACGGTACATACGGCATTATCATTGTTGTATCCTGATACCCGAAATGACGAGAAGTCATGTGTACCTTCCAGAAACCGGATATTCTGTTCAATCCGGTCCCAGTTTATATTGCAGTTAATTATCCAGACCTGTTTATTATACAATGGCCGCTTACGTGAAGACAAATAATAACAATATCTTCTGCTGAATGCGGAGTATCTCGCATGAAAGGAATCTTCAACCCGGCAAAGATTGTAAACCGCAATTTCTGAGGGAAGTAAAGCATTGACCGATTTCATGCATGTTTTGGGATCTATCTCTTTTTCGTAATCAAAGTGAGCGCCCTGTGCTCTTGCATGTACACCCGCATCAGTACGTCCGGCACCGGTTATCTTGACAGGAGTACGAAGGGCGGTCGAGAACGCTTTTTCCACTTCCTGTTGAATTGTAACTGCATTTGGCTGGATCTGCCATCCCCCAAACCGGCTGCCATCATATTCGACTCTGAAAAAATATCTCACGCAGCAATTTCATCCTGTAAAAGTTCCGATACGCGTATTATCTTGTAACAGAGCATCTGTACGTCCTGTTGTGTGCCGGAAATCCGGCCGGTCTTGATTCCTACATCAAATTGCAGCAGCCATTTGAGTATCGTTGAAAGCTCTTTTTCAGAAAAATTCTTCGATTGTTCCACAACTCCCGACAGAATCATTACCGGATATATTTTGTTTTGTTCACCTTCAGAAAGAAGCCCCGATGCAAGTCCTATAGCATATCCGGATTCTGTCTGGACCGGGTTTTTGTATCCTTTTGAATTAAGAAACCTTTTAATTACGTCCGGATTTGATGCCTCGTAACGCTTGATCCGAAACAGTGCCCAGAATTTTTTAAACAGTGCAGAAATCATTACAGGGCCATAAAAGCCGGTTGAAAAAATTGAATCAACAATAGTTAATGTTCTGGCTAAATCTTTTTGTGCAAGAGCGGCAGACAATTCAAAAACACTCATTTGTCTTGATGCCCCGACTATATCCTTGATACAGGCATGGTTTACAGGTTTTCCCGGGGGCAGATTGATGTCAATTTTTTGTAACTCTGAATACAGCAAACCAATATCGTTGCCAATCAGTTCAACAAGATATTCTGCATCCTGTTTTTTAATTTTTCTTTCAAACAGTTGTGGAACTTTTTCCATGAGCCAGGCTGCAGTCTGATAATCCGGTGGTTTTGGAAACTTCAGATGCGTGCATTTGCCGTTTTTTACCCTCTTTGCAAGATTTAATTTTTTATTGATTCGTGATGCAGTGGTTTTCCCGCCTTTCTCTTCATCAATTTCAATTATGATACAGGAATCGGGTGGGGGAGAATCAAGCAGAAAATTCAGTTCCTTTATTTCGGAATCACTTAAATTCTGGGCATGACTGATTTGAAATATTCTGGTTTCATCAAACAGGGATGGCGTAAGAATTCTCTGAAGAAAGTTGTCGAATCCCTCGCTGCTTGAATCATATTTCTGTGGGAGTATCTGGCCATAAGAATCCTTGATCTTCTGAATGATTTTCTGACGGGCATGTTCTCTGCCAACAACGTCATCACCAGACAGGATATAAACTCCAGGAACAGACATTTGAGTTGTATTCATGGGATAAGAGGCTCCAGGACAGATTGACTTTTATTAATTGTTTCCATAAACATGGTTTGTGAATGTACAAATTTTCGGGCATCAGTTTTGAGTACCCGGATAATTTGCAAAGCCAGATCAGTACCATCTTTCGATTTAAATCCGACACCTGCACTTATCAGTCGTTCACAACTGTCTTTTTGTGTATGAAAGTCCGGTCCGAAAAAAACCGGGATCCCGAATTGTGCTGCTTCCCATATACTGTGTCCACCAACGCTGACAAACGTTCCACCAGTAAAGGCTGCATCTGCAATTTTATACATCTCGTCAAGAATACCCACCTTTTCTATAATGCATATATCCCAGGGTTGTGAAGTATGGATATCATTGAGATGGACTGTTCCTTTGCCTGTTTCGTCTATCAGTTTTTCAACTTCGTTGAGGTATCTTGGGACAATTATCAGTTTGCACTGCAGGCCTTTTTGATCAAGCAGGTCAACACATTGGCGGATCTCTCTTCCTTCTCCGGCATGCACGCATCCTGCAGTGATTACAAAATCATTTTCACCGAGATTAAGCATTTTTCGGGTATTGAGCCATTCATTGCGGTTTGGCCGTTTGATCATGATCTGTCCCTTTATGTTTCCCACAATATGAATGTTTTCACGCCTGATTCCAAATGTGGCAAATCGATCTGCATACTCTTCATTCTGGGCAAAAAGAATATCAAAATCCTGAAAAAGGTATTTAAAAATTTTTCTGAATTTAAGGTACCGGTTATAAGAACGTTCTTCCATTCTGGCATTTGCTAATCCTACCGGTATTGATTGTTTTCTGCAGACCCATAGCATTGAGGGCCAGATTTCAGTTTCGAGCAACCAGACTCTGGAAATATGGTAATGGTTGATTATTTCATTTACGAGAGGTATCGTATCGACCGGAAGAAAACCCACGGCACACACGGAAGGAGGGCGTTTTGTCTGAAGATACTGTACACCGTTTCGGGTTGTTGCAGTAACCAGATAAAGGTCTTCAGGGTGACGTTGATTTAGAATGTTCAGGAATTTGAGCAGGAGTTTGGTTTCGCCAAGTGATGCTGCATGAACCCATACAACGGTTCTATTGCGAAAATCACGAACTGGAAACGGAATTTTCTGACGCAGTGGCAGGTCCCATCCCTTTTTTTTACTTACACCTTTTAAAAATGGAAATATCGTACGCCGTATGATTTCAAAGGAATAACCATAGACGCAAATTGCCCATGATAATATTAGTTGTTCGATATTCATTGTACTCTGCCGATTGTTATCCTGTTTTTTCCGTTGTTCTTGGAACTGTAAAGAGCTTTGTCTGCTGCCGCAATCAATAAGTTTTTGGTAACCGGTTTGCTGCCATCATATACGACAAGACCAATGCTTACAGTATAATGAATTTGTTTTAGAGAATAGATCAGGTCTTTTGAAGAAATCGTTTCCAGAATCCGTTTTGCAAGTGTGTTTGCTCCTGTTTTGTTGGATTCAGGAAGAATCAGTCCGAATTCTTCACCACCGTAACGCGCTAAAACATCACCGGTTCGTATAATCGCCGAAATTCGTTTTGTCAAGTCGATTATTACCGCATCGCCTATCTGATGTCCGTAAGTGTCATTAATTTTTTTAAAGTTATCAATATCAATCAGAATGAGAGAAAATTTTCCTTTTTTACGGTTTGCCCGGGCTATTTCTCTTTCCAGGGTTTCGTGGAAAAGGCGATGGTTTGCGATCCCAGTCAAACTGTCGGTTTTTGCCTGTCGGCGTGCCTGTAATGCAGTGTACCCGTGCTCAATTATTGATGAAACAATGGAGGTGAAAACATAAAGAAACTGATTTTGGTCAACATCTCTGCCGTTTTGCATATCATGAAATATTGTCAACGTTCCAACAAGCCTGTCTGTAACCATCATTGGAATACTTTGCGGGTTAAGTGAATTGAAATCTGGTGATTGACCCTGTCTTCCCTTATAGATGAAAATCGGTATGTCACCACTTAGTAATTTTGTTTTGTCTGCTTGAGGAAAAGCAGTTTTTTGGTTGTTTGCAAGAAGCTTTTTCAGGGTTTCCAGTTCGATTTCGCCGCTTGAAGGCATTGCAAATGCTTCAGAAAATCCCAGCAGATTAACGCTTATTACGCATAATACGGAATTCATCTTCTGGTTTGCCTCTTCGAGCGTTATACGCATTATTTCAGGTATTTCTAAAGATAACATTAGCTTACGGATAAAAAAATAAAGAGAAGTAATGTCTTGCAGATGTACTCTCACTTCTGGACTCATGTAATCGGATTGTTGCATTAACGAGATACTTTTAAGATGAAAAAGTCTGGATGCAACAGCTCTTTCCATCTGGATCAGAAGATCTGTAATAACAAGGGGTTTTAAAAGATAGGAATAAACCCCCAGATTGATAGCAAGTGTGGCGGTTTCCACAGACGCATATCCGGTAATCATGATAACTTCAGTGAACTCATCTTTTCCTTTGGCATAACTGAGTATATCCAGACCGGAAACGTCTGGAAGTTTAAGATCGGTTATTACAATGTCATAATCCAGTGAATCGATCAGTTTGAATGCATCATTGCCATTGCAACAGGTAGTTACGTTATATAACGGTTTCAGTGTATTTTTCAGTATGTCACAAATAGCCTTCTCATCATCAACTATAAGAACATTACAATCATTCGGACGTTTAATCAGGTGATTATTCATAATTTGACTGGATCATCACAAAAAACTGCAAGTATAATCAGAGGAGTTGCAGATAATATATTAATTAAAGAAATATTTGAAAAAATACTTAATGATTCATAAATACCAAAAGTGATTATTAAAAAAAATATATCCCCATTTTTGCGCATTTTACAATGTTTTTAAAGTTAGAAGAAAAGGCTGATAAAGAGTTCAATTCGGTTAAATAATTACATTTTAGCTATTTTAGTGAGAAGAGTTTGACTTCATCGAAATCGCTAACCTATTTTTTCAACCAAAATACATTTCAAAACGGTACTCAACTCCGCTGTACCATGTTCTCACTTTAAAATGTTTCCTCGGCAGGTGTATGTGAATAAAAAAAATTACCTGGTTTCGGTTTTGATAACAGTAACGGCTCTTTTTTGCTCACGTTTTGATGACGTGACAAGTGTTGGGAAAGAGGTGGTTCGGGATATAGATCCCTCTCTGGTAAATTTTGACGAGAATTTCGAAACAGTATCTTTGAATAAATCTACTGTTTCAGAAAAATTCAGTATTCCTGATTCGGAGTGTAGTGAATCCGGAGTTCATGTTGAAAGTTTTGTTGCGGTCGGATCGGATAACGGAGAAAATGCAACCGGATATTTTGAATTCACCTTTAATTCAGATACACGTCAAAAATTTATTAATGCAAAATCGGTGAAAGATATTTTTATCGAGTTCGACCTTGATTCTCTGAGTGAAAAGGTAGAAAACCTGAATCTCTTTCTTACAGATACTTTGTACAAGTTTGAAAGAAACAGCATCACAGCTGATGATACTTTAAGGTGCGGTACTTTAACCATGGATTCAGTTTCATACCGGGTCAGTTTTTCACTGGATTCACTTATTGCGGATTCAATTTTTTCGATATGCAAAGACTTGAAACCATGTGATACTTCCAGTGATAAAAATCAAAAAAAGAGTTGTGATTCACTGAATCAGCCTGATATAATAAGCTTTTTATTAACAAATCCCGATTCATCCGGTGTAATAAACATTTATCGGAATGCCCGGATGATTGTAAATGTTGTGCCGGATTCGACAGCGATAAAGGATTCAGTCAAAACTCTTACGTCATCTTATGCTAACTATGCTGTTTATGAAGATAATGGGGATATTGATTCGTTGAGCTCACTGCCGATTTCTTCGTTTGCTTCCAGACGGACTGCTGTTTTCAAAACAGATTTATCATCATTATGGGATATCATGAATGATGATTCCGGTCCGGTGCAATATAATGAGATTCTTTCTGCGGCAGTAAGGGTTTGGGGCACAACTGTTGAAAAAGAAACCGATTCTTTGATTGTTGAGGGTTTTATTTCAGATAAGTTATATTCCAGCGGTACCGAACTCGATTCTCTTTTCAGTTATGCTTCAGTGGCAAAAGGGGAATCCGGTGACACGCTGCTTCTTAAGTCCGATAGATTTATTCAGAAAGTATTATCAAACCGGCCATCAATGGTATATGTTTATCTGAGAGTAAACCGGTTTGTCAATGGTATTGGAATCTGGGACAAAGTTCTATGGAACGAACCAGAATTAAATGTGATTTTAACCACTCTCAAATAGAAGATGAATTATGATTCGTAGTTACAGCTTTTTTCTTATCTTACTGACTGCTTTTAGTTTTTCATCAGCACAGTCAATTTTAGGCTTACAATATCCAATGGGGCTTACGGTTAATTCAGAAACCGGTTTTGGTGCTGCATGTGCAGGTACGGGAACCGGTGTTCAGGATGAATTCCTGATCATGTCAAAAAACGTTGCTAATCTTGGAAGTTTAAACAGAGCTGTTTTTTCATCAATACTTTCCATTGATCTTACTGATCTGGTTGATTCAAAAAACAAGACATGGATAGCGGGATTCAATCCAAGGAATCTATCCCTTTCAATTCCAATAGCAGAGTATGGTTCAATCGCTTTCGCTTTTAATCAGAATAACAGCAATAACGTAAGTTTCAGGTTATCGGAGCCTTTCAATGTTGGATGGTTGTCTGATACCGCCGATCTTGGTCTGGTTCAAAACAGCGGAGTAACTGAATGGAAATTAGGGTATGGATACTCTATTACCAGGTGGTTACGAATGGGTATAGCTTACAAGCGGATCTATTTCAACAAAAACACGAGCAGTGTTAAAATTATCAGAGGGTCGGTTGAGGATACATTGATAGATTCGACATCAGTTTCGTTCAAGGGAAATGGTATCAGTGGTGGGATCCTTATACCTGTAAAAAAGTTCACATTTGGATTTTCCGGGGATTATGTATTCCCTTCGGATGCTCAACAGTACTCAATGAAAAGAGGCACAAGAGTTGATTCGGATTATGATGATTCATTGATTCAAAACAAGTCCAGGTATGAATTCAGACCGCCTCCATCATTTTCTGTTGGGTTATCATATCAGATTACTCCTGAATGGATAGCAGCAATGGATGCAGGTGGAGTATTATGGAATAAGTATTATCCTCAATTAACAGACACCCGTGATGCAGATAATGCATACAGTTTCTCTTTAGGAACGCAATATATTCCGGAACCGGATCGTTTATCTCCGGGTTATTTCGAAACAATCAGATACAGGGCTGGTTTCAGATACTCACAACTGCCGGTTTCGACAGCATCAGAGTTTGCACTTTCACTTGGATTCGGTTTGCCGTTACAGCAGGGAGCAGGTTTTCTCGATATAGTCATGGAAGGCGGGAGAAGATCAGACAGTAATTACGACAATTATTCCGAGAAGTTCTTGAGTATTAAATTTGGAATTAATGGTGGCCGGAAATGGTACCAGTCGTCTGAATCAGGTTATTGATTTTTTTCTCTGACTCTCTTTGACCGTATCCATTTCCGGAGTTACGATGGTAAAGAAATCAAAAGTTTCGAAAAATTTTTCTGATCCCAAGAAAAGGGATACTGTTTTTGCAGAAACAGAAAAATTGGATAATCAGACTCCGGTACAGTCAGAAGAAAAAAAATCAGATCGGAAAGATGAAAATGTAAGTTCTGGTCCCAGGTATGGGTTCAGTACTGAAATCCCGGATAAATATGATGAATCTTATGTTTGTGCAATTCCGCTGAATCCAAAAGAGATGTATGTATATTGGGAATTTTCTCCGGATGATTCTGCAGAGATCAGTTTAAACAGCGAAATAAGATCAAACACTGAGATCAGTTCAGACTGTATAGAATCTGTTTCAAGGCTGATTTTGAGATTAAAGGAGAAAAACAATTCTTCTGAATGTATAACAGATTCGGTAAAAGAGAGTTTTCTGGTTGAAATTGACGATTCTGTTTGTTCAAAAGTTATAGAAACGCCGCAGTCAGGAAAGGAATATATGGTCGAAAGTGGTTATATATCAACTGATGGTGCTTTCAAACCAGTTGCTTCTTCAGAACCCCAAGAGTTCTCGCCTTCACCTGTTAAAGATACACGTGATTCGCATCCGATTTTATCAAAGGAAGAATATGAGATGAAAATCGGAGCAGAAACTAAATTTTTTCATGAAAAATCATCAAAAAGTATTATTATTGATAATAAAGGGATTATGAATTTACCCGATTGCGGATCATCTCCTCAAAAATGGTAAAATATGGAAATTGACAGAGTTCCACAAAAAAAGACTTCAAAAGGTTACCTGTGTCTGGTATTGCATGCACATCTTCCATTTGTGCGCCATCCTGAAAGCGACTACATGATGGAAGAGAACTGGCTCTATGAGGCTTTGACAGAAACTTATCTGCCGCTTCTTTCAATTTTTGAGAATTTCTGTGACGACCGGATTCCATTCAGGATTACGATGTCCCTGACTCCGACATTGTGTACAATGTTAACTGACAGGTTTCTTCAGGAACGTTATGTCAGGCATCTTGACAAACTGCTGGAACTTGCTGAAAAAGAGGTTGACCGTACAAAACATGATAAACAGATACAGCCAACAGCTTTAATGTATTTGAACAGGTTTGCCTTATGTAAAAGATTGTTCGAGGATGTTTACCAGAGAAATATCATAAGCGGCTTTAAAAAACTTCAGGACCGCGGGTTTGTCGAGATCATTACATGCGGTGCAACTCATGGGTATTTTCCCAATATGCAGGTGAATCCAAATGCCGTACGTGCACAGATAAAAACTGCTGTTAATTCTTACCGAAAATTTATGGGTTGTGACCCGGCAGGGATATGGCTTCCGGAGTGTGGCTTTTATCCTGGACTCGAGAAATATCTGGCAGAGGACAATCTACAATACTTTTTTACTGAAACGCATGGTATCCTTTTTGCGGAACCTCGTCCTAAATATGGGGTTTTTGCACCGATTTATTGCAAGGGTGCACCTGTAGCTGCGTTTGGGCGTGATGTCGAGTCGTCCCGCTCAGTCTGGAGTGCTCAGGAGGGTTATCCGGGAGATCCTGATTACCGGGATTTTTACAGAGATATAGGATTTGATCTGGATATCGATTATATAGCTCCATATATAGATCCGATTGGTATAAGAATCCATACTGGAATAAAATATTACAGAATTACAGGTAAAGATTTACCAAAAGAGCCATATAACAGGAATCGTGCTTTAAAGGTTGCCGAACAGCATGCGGGTAATTTCATGTTCAACCGTGAGAAACAGGCGCAGTATCTTTCGTCAATAATGGACAGGCCACCTGTTATTGTTGCTCCTTATGATGCAGAGCTTTTTGGCCACTGGTGGTATGAAGGGCCCGACTGGATCAATTATCTGGTAAGAAAAATCGCTTTTGAACAGGATACACTCGAATTGATTACACCTTCCGATTATCTGAAAATGTATCCTTCAAACCAGATTTGCGAACCATCATTTTCAAGCTGGGGTGAAGGCGGGTATTCAGAGGTGTGGGTCAATGACACCAATAGCTGGATCTATCGTCATTTGCACAGAATGGAGCAGAAAATGGTTCAATATGCCCGGCAGTTTCCTGAAGCTGATGGGGTGACAAAAAGGGCTCTGGACCAGATGGCACGGGAGCTTCTTCTTGCTGAAGCAAGTGACTGGGCTTTTATCATGAAAACAGGTACTATGGTACAATATGCTGTCAGACGGACAAAAGAACATATAGCCAATTTCATGCGATTGTATACTGATATCAAAAATGACAGAATCGATACTAATTTTGTTGCTCTCCTCGAGTCGCATAATAATATATTTCCAGAGATGGATTATAGAGTATACACCTGAAAATCTCTGCACAGGAGAAAATCATGCTTAAAATCAAGGCAGTTTGTTTAACCGCATTGTCGATCACTTTACTTTATGCACAACAGAATACGCTCAATGTTTATGGCTCTATGGGTTTTGGGTTCAGAACCGGAGGACACCGGTTTGAGTCTACAGAATCCAGTGTTTTAAAGAGTGCTCTCAATAAAAGGGAAGACATGTATTTCAGTTATGGGCAGGGGATCAAGTTCGATGCAGGTATTCAGTATTTCATGATGAAAAATGTGGCATTGCAGGCCGCGGTTGGTTATTCTGGTGGATTGCCGGGTCTGGAAACTAAAGATCGTGTTGATGATGGAATTGATGTTGCATCTGTAACTACCACTACTGATTACAATACCCATCTTTTTGGTTTGAAAGTGATGGTTGTTCCGTATTTTGATTTTCTTGAATTGATGGATATGTATGTTGGTGTAGGTACAGGTTTTTTCTGGAACTCTTTTAGATATACCAGAACAATAAAAATAAATACAAGTACTCAGACTGAAAAAGGCAAGATCAGGTCGGCACCGACATTAGGTCTTTTGGGGATGTTGGGGGCAGAGATTCCATTAACTGATCTGTTTTGTGCTTTTGGTGAGATCGGATTTGAACAGATGAGTTTTAAATGGCGGAAGAACATTGTAGACGAATCGGAAATTACAGGAGCGCGAACGGAGTTTTTCGAAAAAGATGCGCCAAATCAGCGTCCACCAGAAAAAGTTCCAGGATCAAACTGGCAGATTCGCGCAGGCCTGCGTTTCGGGATAATGTAAGTTTTAAAAATTCGTCTCCAGACCTCTCCCTCTAACTCTCCCTTTCCCGCGGGGCGAGGGAGACTCTCTGACGCGAGGGGGGGAGGGGCGTGTGCGCTTCTTGGCGGACATGATCTATTTAAAAACTAATATAGTAAGCTCGGCGATTAAGATGATCTAATCTTAATTCTCAAATAGCTCATTAATCTTTCATATTTTCATTAAGAATTTTAATAAGATCGGACTTTCTGAATGGTTTTCGAATACTGGCTGAGAAACCATATTTTTGAGGATTTGCCATAATCGGATCCTCCGAATAACCGCTTGTAACAAATACAGGTACATACAAATCCAGTTTTCCGATTTCCTCAATTATCTCTTTCCCACCCACACCACCAGGGATTGTAAGGTCAAAAATCATTGCTGCAAGATTGGTTTGCGTTTTCAGCTCTGATGACAGGTATTCAAGAACTTCTTTACCATTACTTTTGGTTATAACATTGTAACCAAATAAATTGAGCATATCAGATAAAATAAATCTTATAACTTCCTCATCATCCATGACAAGAATCGTACCCTTTCCTTTATGTTCCTTTAAAACATTAACCACTGATTTCTCTTTCAATTTACTTGTAGCAGGAAGTAATATATGAAAAGTTGTGCCCTTACCCGGTTCTGACTGGACTTCTATATGCCCTTCATGGCGATTAATTATGGAATAACAAGTCGCCAGCCCGAGTCCATGTCCCTTTTCTTTTGTGGTAAAGAACGGATCAAATATTCTGTCAAGAACATCTTTTGAAATACCTATACCAGAATCCCGAATGGATATTTTTACATACATACCCTCTTGTAATATTGGATGATCATTTTTGGGGATTAATACATTGCGAACAGCTACATTAATAGTTCCCCCCAGAGGCATTGCTTGCTGGGCATTAATAATTAAATTATCAATAACCTGACCGATTTGATTTTCATCAAAAATACAATACCATAAATTATCAGAAACATCATATTTACAAGATATATTAGAACCGCTGAGTGCAAAATCAACTGCTTTGCGGATAAAAGGCAATATCGGCCCGGCTTTTCTGTCGGGTACGCCTCCCTTTGCAAAAGTAAGCAACTGAGAAGTCAGGTTGCGTGCCCGATCTATAGTAGTTAAAGTACGTTTAAGGTATCTCTTTACTTTAGGATTGTCCGATAATTCATCAGCCATATCAATATTACCGAAAATGCCTCCAAGCAGGTTATTAAAGTCATGTGCGATACCTCCGGATAGAATTGCTAAAGAATCCAGTCTTGCTGTTTTTTGCAAAGCTTCCTGCATCATATACTCTTTTGTAACATCTTTAAAAACCAATACAACTCCGCCTGTATTACCTTTAGTATCTTTAATAGGTGCTGCGGAATCGGCAATCTGATACTCATTTCCATTTTTGGCTATCAACAAGGTGTGATTTGCGAGTCCGACAATATTACCACTCTTTAAAACTCGCTTTACCGGGTTGGCAATTGGCTGCCTTGTGTTGGCATTAATAATATTGAAAACTTTACCAAGTTCCATACCTTTTGCATCATTTATGTCCCATCCGGTAAGCTTTTCGGCAACTGGATTCATACGGACAATATTTCCCCTGGTATCAGTAGTAATAACAGCATCTCCGATAGAATTAAATGTAATGCTCAAGTTCTCTTCTTTGTATTTTAACTCCTCTGCATAACGTGTTTTGAAAAATGAATACGGGAAAAAAAACCACAAAAAAGGAAGTAAAACCATAGAATAGTCAAATATATCGGTTATACCGAACTGTTCCAGAATATTGCTGCAGTGATGTAAAAGGGTAACTGTAATCAAACCGAAAAGTAACCACCAGGCATCACAAGGCAACCGTTTCGTTTTAACAAAACATATTGCAAAAAAGGAGAAAAGGCATGAGCAAATTCCGACAATCTCCAGAAAAACAATTGGATTCATGTAACATTTTCTCCCTCTTTCTGAAAAACAGACCAGCACCAAAATGCTAAAGTTAAAGAACCTGCAGTATAAAAAACATGTTCAAGAAAGTTAAATACAGAGTAAAAGACAAACCCTTCTACAACTGTAAACATCCATCCTGCGGAAAGTAATCCATATGCGAGTAAAAAAACTCTCCATTTCATAAGTTGCTTTATTCTTGTTCCACCACCAAGAAAAAAAGCCAAAAGTGCAATTCCCTGAAGAAAAACTACCAGCTCATTTTCCACGATCATGTTTCTATCCCCAATGAAAAAAATGATTCTGCTATCAATACAGTTAAATTATTTATCCTGTTAACAGACATTATTTATAATAATAAAATATGCAATAACATACAGAATACAAACAATTACTTTGTCAAAATATCAATCAATGTTCAAAGAAACATATGGTTCTTTCTGTGCACAAAGAAAAAAGAAATTACTATTCCGGGGTGAACTGGTCCAGCAAAGAGTTGAACCACAATTTTTGAATTTTGCATAACGATGGTCCTTTATATCCATCCGACAGGATGATAGAGGCTCTATTATTCTTTTTTGAAGATCATCGGGCCCATAAATGCGCAAATCACCATCGATTCTGTTTTTTTGCCAGCGTGTACCGTGATGATCGTATTCATTTACGATAAAAATGAATCCGTTTCGATCAAGTAAGGAAACAGCCTTTTTGTAGGCATCAATATCATTTTCACCAGCGTGTTGAAGGCTGAAAATAGCGATAATAATATCAAAACTGTTTTTGAAATGGTATTCAAGAAAATCATCCTGAACAATTGAAAAGTTTACTTTCCACGATATCTGATTTCTTTTTTGCCAGAAAAAAAAATGATGATCCCGATCTATTGCAGTAACGGAGAAATTTTTCCAGGCTAAAAATGATGCAAGGGCACTATCTCTGCTTCCAATATCGCATACAGTTGTTTTTAATGGAAATGTCTTTACATAATTCCAAAACCACTGGTAGGAGAAATTCCTGACTGAATCACTTATAAGCAGTTTATGTGTTAAAGTAAATATCAGTTTTTTTATCGGTGCAGCTATTTGTGAAATAAACATCTCAAACCATTGATAGTAATTTATCTATTTAATTATTATGATAATTTTATAATTATTTACATGTTTTGCAAAGGTTCTTAATCAGCTTAAACGGAGATGGCCCGTTCCCGTTGCTTTCGCGTTTTGCGGCCCTGAAAATCTTGTAAAAACATAAAGCGAGTTTGGCGACCCTGAGGATTAAAAAGATTAACAAAATGTTGCACGAATTTTGCAATATACTTTTCAAATACATAACACGTTATCGGGTTAAGATTCAACAGGTTGTTAAACTATCTATTAATACTTATAATAGGTATGTAATAATTATGAAGAAAAAAGAATCAAAAACCACACTCAGAAGAGACGCACTAAAAGCTCTTGAAATCAAAAGATTCACTCTGGCAATACATGATCAGTCTTTTCCATCGTTTGCCGATGAAGAGATCGGTTATGGGTCGATATATAGCAGGGGTGCGGCTGATTTTTTTGATTTTGTAAAAGAACTTGGATTTGATACTGTGCAACTGGGACCACAGGGGAAAACTACACGGTTTAACATCTCTCCTTATAACAGTACCATCTTCAGTAAAAATCCGCTTATTCTTTCTTTATGGCGTCTTAATGAAAAACACCCTTTTTTGCTGTCCAGACAGGATCTTGAAAAACTTACAGACAGTACACAGTACAAAACGGAGATTTCAGATTATGAAGTGGATAGTGAAAGAGCATGGAATATAGTTGAAAAAACCGTATCAAAAGTATTCAGAAAGTTTTCTGAAAGAAAAAATATTGATTCTGAATTTGTAGATAAATTTGGAGAATTCAAGAAGAGAATCAGTAAAGGTCCGGACTGGTTGGAAAAGGATGCTGTTTTTGAGGCTTTAAGCTCTCAATATGGAACAGACGACTGGAAGAAATGGAACGGACCGGATAATTCATTTATCGACAGGGATCTTTATTGCAGCGATAGCTTGCATGATAAGGCTCTGAAAAGGATAAACAGGATTCATGAAGAGAATAGCGAAAAGATTGAAAAATATGCCCTTGTTCAGTTTTTACTTGCAGAACAGCATCGGGAAACTAGAGCTGAGGTAAAAAGAAAAGGTTTACGCTTATATGGAGATATGCAAATAGGATATTCTTTTCAGGATATTTGGGCGCTCAGAGATCTGTTTCTAAAAAATTATTACATGGGGGCGCCGCCCAGCAGAACGAATCCAGAGGGACAGCCATGGGGGTATCCGGTTCTTGACCCCGATCTGTATCATGCAAAAAATGGCTTCGGACCGGCAATGATATTGATGAAAACACGCATAGAAAAAATGTTTTCTGAATTTGACGGTTTAAGAATAGATCATCCCCATGGCCTGGTTTGTCCATGGGTATATAAAATAACAGACCCCGATCCTTACCACTCGGTACAGAATGGAGCGCGCCTGTTTTCATCACCAAACCTTTCTGATCATCCCAATCTGGCAAAATATTCAATTGTTTCACCTCAACAAATTTCCACCGATCCCAATTGTACACGTTTTGACGATAACCGGGTTCAGAATTTGACCGATGAGCAAACGGACCGCTATGCAGTCATGCTTGATCTTATCCTTGAGCTTGCAAAGAAAGCAGGTATTTCACAGGATGACATTCTTTGCGAAGTTTTAAGCACATGGCCTTATCCGTTGCGTCAGGTTATGACCCGAAGAGGGCTGGGGAGGTTTTGTGTTACACAGAAAGCAGATCCGTTCAACTCCAGGGATGTTTATAGGAGAGAGAACACGTCTCCGCAAGACTGGATAATGGCTGGAAATCATGATACAAAACCAGTATTGCTTGTTGCAGAGAAAAACACAGGTTCACAATGGTATTCTGCGAGATGCAAAATCCTGGCTCAAGAGCTAATAGAGGAATCAGGCAGGGATGAATACTACTCATTATTAACAAGAAATCCCCGGGAGTTTCGTGATGCAATGATAGCTGAACTTTTTTTGGGGCCAGCCCAAAACGTTTCAGTCTTTTTTCCTGATCTTTTTGGCATGAAAGAGATATATAATAAGCCGGGAGTTATGGATACAAAAAACTGGAAATTGAGAGTACCACGATACTTTCGTGATTTTTATGTCGGCCAGACAGAATCCGGTAATGCACCTAAACTAGAAAAGTGTATGGCAATGGCGTTACGGGTAAAATTTAAAGATAATCCGGAGATTGAAAAACTGTGCAGGAATTTGGAAATGTAAAAGATGGATTTCATTATTTGTTCGAAAGATGTATTTTAATGTTCAGGTTTTTGGCGTAAAGATTGAAACTGAAAAATCCTGGATATTTTTCAAAACAAAAGAATGAATTAAGGAGTTGGGCATGAAGGTTGTTATGACTGTTACGGCTATCTACGATGTTCCGGATAATACCGAGTTTGTTGAAGTCGAGGAAAAGGGTGAATCTTATGGTATGCATATAGTTGTTGATGGGCATAAATTTCAGCCCGTTGTTGAATTTCTTGAATATCAGGGAAAAGTTGAGGGGAATCATAGTTGGGGTGAACCTGATGAAGAGGTTGTTAACAGGATTTATGATGGAATAGAAGATGAAGCGTATACTTTAATGTTGGTAAAAAATAATGATGAGGAAGAAAATCCGATAGATTAAACCAAATAGTAACGACTCTATTACAATAGTCTTCGCGGACATTGGCATTTTAAGAATTAAACCGGACATTCCACAAAGGTTGATTCAACAGTTTCGTATTTCGACTATGCCGGCAACTGTGTTGGGGGTTTAATAATTACCCCTCGGGGTGTCGGCATTCAGTCTGTATCTTGTGTTATCATGATTCAATTCCGATACCGACCCCGAAAAAAGCCGGGAAACAGAACATACACAGTAAATCTTCCTTGCGGTAGTGCGTTTCGAGCAGTTCATCATAAATTGATTGTCTCCATTCAGGTTAAATAAATGGAGAATAAATATTTATCTGAATAAACTTTAGTCGATTAAAAAATTTACGACCTTGTGTTCCCAGGAGAATACTTCACGTTGAGGTTATATTTACTCGTTTTCAAACAGGTCGGAAATTTCTCTGTCCTCCCAAAGATATTTTGCTTTATCTGACCATTTATCGATGTGTACTGTGTTAAGTTTGGGGTTGTCTTTCATTTCGGCAACCCTGGTCGAGTGCAGGCTGCTGAATACGCCAATGTATGAATTTGCCTTTTTGAAATCTCCAAGTTTCAGATTTAACGCGACAATTAAATAAATAACCTGCATCTCAATCTCTTCCTGGGGACAATTGGATGTTTTAAATGCTTCTTCAAAATAACTAAGTGCTTCTATGAGAACTTTTGTGTTGTCCTGGTGGACCTCTTTCATAATGTAAGCTATGCGAAGAGCATACGATCCAAGTTTGTAGAATGCGTAAGGCTGTTCATGCCAGGCTTCCACTTTGGCTCTTGCCATCGCAAGTCTGTAAGAAGCTATTGCTGAGTTGTCAAGTCTTGGATGTTTGAAATAATCCGCATAGTCGTTAACATTTTTGATTATTTCCTTTCTCTCTTCAGTTTTTTCTTTCAAAGCTGAAATCAGATTGCCGGAAAGCTGACCCTTAATCCAGGAGTTGTTCGCACTGCTTTTTCTGGAGAAATCTTTTTTATCTGGTGATGCGAAAAGGCATTGAGGGCAAACTGTTACTGTAATATATGAAAAATCACAACTTCTGAATCCACCTGCACCTTCATACAACGGAACAAGAAACTTGTTAAGAGTTATTTGCTGGCTTTTTGCCTTTAGTTCATAGCAAGGGATCTGATCCTTGTAACAAACCGGACATTTCACCATAATTTGAAACAGTGGGTCATCTCCTGTATCCATGGGGTTAAGTTTTTTTAGGCGAGCATCCCTGACATCTTTCATTTCCCTGATTTTTTTCATATCTATTAATGGTCCATAGCGCTCAATATATTCATCTACCAGATCTGGATCGTTAAGGAACAGATTGAGCCGCCTTTTTACTTCTGTTACATCAACTGTCATTTTTTGCCCTTTCAAAAGAAATACAGTTAGAAGATATTTCCCAGGTAGAAAAAAGCTGCACAAGAAGCCGATTCGAAAAAAGTGCATAAAAAATAGTCGTGAAGATTCTTTTTACGACAATTCTGCAATTATTACATAAACTGTAGATATTATGATTACACCCAAATTCTGCAAAAAAAACCGGCTTAATTATTAATGTATTTTTAAGGTTTACCTACATAATTATGCAGTTTTTCGGATAAGGGGTCAACCATTATAAGGTTAAACCGGATTATCTGACTGGAGTATTGCCTGTGAAATAATTCACAAAAATATCAATTTTAACTAAAAAACTGTTGCGTTTCTATGGAGTTGATCGTATATTAGTTGTGAAAAAAATAACAGGTGGTTTTAAAATGATTCCTTTTCCAGCTATAAATCGTCTTTGTGCTCTATACAGGCTCCTTTGTGATCTTCAGGAAAGCGGCGTAGAGCGAATATCTTCTGCAGATTTAGGAAAAAAACTGGGAGTAGGTGCACATAATATTAGAAAAGATATCGCATTTCTTGGCGTTTCTTCAAGCAGTGCCAGCGGGTATGATATAAAGGGTTTGAAACAGTTGATTTCGGAAAAGTTTGAATTCAATACCGAAAAAAAAGCATGTATTGTTGGTTTAGGGCGCCTTGGTACTGCAATTATGGAGCGAAAAGACTTATGTGGGGGAGAGTTTCACATAATTGCCGGTTTTGATTCGAATATAAACAGACTGGAAACAATAAGCAGTTCAATATCTTTATATCCGGCTTACAGTATCACTGAGGTGGTCAGACGGCTGAGAATAGAACTTGCTATTATTGCAGTACCGGCTTGTGTTGCTCAGGATGTGGCAGACAAGCTTATTGACGGGGGTATAAAGGGAATTCTCAATTTCGCGCCTGTTATTGTGAAATTAGATAATAAAGAGATTTTTATCAAAAATATGGATATTTCCGGTGAGCTACGGGTTTTAAGTGCTCAAATCAAAAATTCTATCCGGTGATCTATTAACTAAACACAAGGAGATCCTGTTTATGGCAAGAGTTTACAATTTTTCTGCAGGTCCATCCATGCTGCCCGAGGCGGTTCTGAGAAGAGCTGCTGATGAAATGCTGGATTACAATGGTTCGGGTCAGTCTGTTATGGAGATGAGTCACCGGTCTTCTTTTTACGAAGAGATTATTCGTGGTGCCGAAAATCTTCTGATAGAACTCATGAATATACCACAAAACTATCATGTTCTTTTTCTTGGAGGCGGAGCATCAACACAGTTTGCAATGGTACCGCTTAATCTGGCTGGTGAAAAGAAAAAAGCAGATTATGTCAATACAGGGGCATGGTCAAAAAAAGCCATAGCTGAGGCAAAACGGTATCTTTCTGTTCGTGTGGTGGCTTCTTCGGAAGACAAGAATTTCACCTACATTCCGTATCTGGATAAGAACAGTTTTGATCCTGATGCATCCTATGTTCATATTACAACTAATAATACGATTTTCGGAACAAAATACAGAGCTGTTCCGGATACAGGAGAGATTCCACTGGTAGCTGATATGTCTTCAAACATTCTCTCTGAAGATTGTGATGTGTCAAAATTTGGTCTGATATATGCAGGTGCTCAGAAAAATATCGGTCCTGCAGGTGTTACAGTTGTAATTATCAGAGATGATCTGGTGGGAAATGCTCTGGATTTTACACCAACCATGTTGAACTATAAAACTCATGTAGATAACGGATCGATGTTTAACACTCCGCCGGCATACAATATCTATATAGCGAAAATGGTTTTTGAATGGATTAAAGAGCAGGGTGGAGTTGGAGAAATACAGAAGAAAAATGAGTTCAAGGCACAGATGCTTTACAATTTTCTTGATGACTCGAAACTGTTCAGGGGCACTGTGGTAAAACAGGATCGTTCTCTGATGAATGTACCATTTGTCCTTCCAACAGAGGAACTCAACAAAGAGTTTATAAAAAAATCTTCAGAGAATGGTTTGGTAAACCTCAAAGGCCACAGGTCGGTTGGGGGGATGCGTGCAAGTATTTATAATGCCATGCCGCTTGATGGTGTGAAGAAATTAATTGAGTTCATGAAAGAGTTTGAAAAAACTCACGCATAGATGGGGAGAAGATACTATGTATAAAATACAGACCTTAAATAAAATTTCGCCTGCGGGATTAGAGATTTTCCCCCGCGAATTGTACGAAGTAGCTTCCGAAATTCTTAATCCGGATGCGATTCTTGTAAGGAGTGCATCTTTGCACGAAATGGAAATACCGGCAACTGTAAAAGCTATTGCACGTGCAGGAGCTGGAGTAAACAATATTCCGGTTGAGCAGTGTGCAGAGCGTGGCATAGTAGTTTTTAATACACCCGGTGCTAATGCAAACGGAGTAAAAGAACTTGTTATTGCAGGGCTTTTTCTCTCTTCCCGAAAAGTGATACCAGGTATAATGTGGGCAAAGAATTTAATTGGCAAAGGTGATGAAATTCCGAAGCTTATTGAGAAAGGGAAGTCGAATTTTGCCGGACCGGAAATACGTGGTAAGCGATTGGGAGTAATCGGACTTGGTGCTATTGGTGTAATGGTGGCTAATGATGCTGTTGAGCTTGGTATGCAAGTGACAGGGTATGATCCGTTTATCTCAATTGAAGCTGCCTGGGGATTATCCCGTAATGTAAAGAGAGCCCGCGGACTCGAAAGTTTGCTCGCTGAGTCGGATTATGTAACGCTGCATGTTCCGTTAAATGATAAAACCAGGGGAATGATTAATCGTGAACGGTTGGCGATTATGAAAAAAGGTGTCAGGCTCCTTAATTTTGCACGTGGCGGTCTGGTTAATAACGAAGACCTGAAGAATGCATTTACTGAAGGGGTAGTCAGTGCTTATGTAACCGATTTTCCGGATGAAGAAGTATTGAAGCATGAGAATGTTATTGCTTTTCCACATCTGGGTGCCTCAACTCCTGAATCGGAAGATAATTGTGCGGTTATGGCTGTTAGCCAACTGAAAAACTTTCTGGAATTCGGTAATACAAAAAATGCAGTCAATTTTCCGGATTGCGATCTTGGTATTCCCGAAAACTCCAGGGTAATTATTGCCAACAAAAATGTTCCAAATATGGTAGGGCAGATTACAACAGCCCTCGCTTCAGAAAAGATAAACATCGCTAATATGATCAATCGTCATAAAGGTGATTTCGCGTACAATATTATTGATACCGATAGTTCAATTAACGATACTGTGCTGGAAAAACTCAGGGCAATCAATGGCGTAATAATGGTAAGATTGATTAATGGAAAATAAATAAAAAAAAGGCCATGCAGGCGCATGGCCTTTTTTCTAATGTGAATTTGTGAAATCAATCAACTCTTTAAGTTTTTTAAGTGCCTTACCGGAATCGATAGATTCCTTCGCAATCGTAAAACCCTCACTGGGACTTTGCGATATACCCGCAGCAGTAATAGCAAAAGCGGAATTAAGTAAAACAATATCCCTTGCAGGACCTGTTTCACCATTTAGTATTCTTTTGATAATTTCTGAGTTAAAAGCAGCATCACCACCTTCAATTGATGATATTGGAGCTTTGTTTAAACCGAACTGTTCCGGTTCAATGGTATAAGTATTAACTTTACCGTTATTAACTTCCGAAATTCTTGTGGCTGCTGAGATCGAAATTTCATCAAGAGAATCATACCCATGAACAACATAAGCTTTATCTGTTTTCATGTTTTTCAGAACAATTGCAAGAGTTTCTGTAAGATCAGGTGAGAAAACGCCTAATAACTGTGAAGGGGCAAGTGCCGGATTGGTAAGTGGTCCCAGTACATTGAAAATTGTTCTGACACCAATCTCCTTACGTGGATTTATGGCATATTTCATTGCTTTATGTAGGGATGGAGCAAAAAGAAAGCTGATCCCAACCTCCTCAAGGCATTTAGTCATTGATTCTGGAGAAATATTCAATTTTACTCCTAATTTTTCCAGTACATCAGCACTTCCACATTTACTCGAAACGGAACGATTTCCATGTTTCGCTACAACAGCTCCAGCTCCCGCTGCAACAAATGCTGTTGCTGTCGAGATATTGAAAGTATTGGCTCCATCACCACCAGTTCCACAGGTATCAATTATATAATCACGGTTTTTTGGTAAAATATGAGTTGCTTTCTGGCGCATTACAGAAGCCGCACCGGTAATCTCCTCTGCAGATTCACCTTTTATTCTCAGCCCCACTATAAGAGCCGAGATCTGGGCGTCTGTTGCAGTACCACTCATTATTTCTGAAAAAACATCAACAGATTCTTCAATTGTAAGATTATTTCCTGCAATTACAGTTCTAATCGCTTCCTGTATATTCATGATAAATTACTCCTGATCACTTTTATTCAAAATAGGTTTTCTCAAATCAAATTGCCAATGCTCATCATGCAGGTTTTTTTTGAATTGTACCCTGATTTCAGGAAAACCCATTAAAAGAACTTATACCAACAGCTTTTAAATAAAAAAAATAGATTCTACGCTCAGTTTTTAACAATTTTACAACAAAATAAATTTAAACCTAAATGGAGACGATTAATTTACGGTGAGCTGCACAGCATCACTACCGTAGAAAGGTTTTTATGGCTGTGAAGGTCATATCTACCTTTCACCGTTGTCGCTGTCGTTGTCGTAATCGT
>Ga0123335_1000559_pt1 | contig 63281 bp, 59 predicted proteins | sample BiotimSIPDNA_2_FD_89707 | JGI IMG/M metagenome (GOLD analysis project Ga0123335, IMG submission 89707) | Anaerobic biogas reactor microbial communites from Washington, USA - Biogas_R2 time_0 SIP DNA | ecosystem: Engineered > Bioreactor > Anaerobic > Unclassified | place: Washington, USA... | reverse complement strand
GGCCCTGGACCTGGGCGGCATCGCCAAAGGATACCCGGCCGATCGCCTGATTGCGATTTTTCTTCAATATGGCTGCAAAGCGGCCTGTACAAACCTGGGGGGGGGTGACGTCGCAGTTCTGGGAAAGCGTCCCGGCGGTGGGCCCTGGCGCGTGGGCATCCGCCATCCCCGCCGCGAGGGGTGCCTGATGGGGGCTGTCATGACTGAGAATTGTGCGGTTGTAACCAGCGGGGACTGTGAGCGCTTCCGTGATGGCGCTGATGGGCGCCGCCGCCATCACCTGATAGACCCAAGAACCGGGCAGCCTGCCGATTCCGGGGTGATCAGCAAATTTGACGGGGTGGACGCCGTTTTTGTCGATACAAACGGATCAGCCTTCCTGTCGGCCGGTATGGCTGGCCGTTTCATGCCGGAAGAGGGGATCAGGGCAAACAGGCTTGTATAGCCATAGGGGGGAATCGTGATGAGAAAGGAGAGGAGACGCGTGCGGGTCCTGGTTGTCCTGGGGGTACTGGCTGTGATGACGGCAGCCGCTTATCTTTTCATGGCGCTGGGTATGCGGGAAGCGATGAACCTGAGGATGGCGAACATTGATTTCACCAGGCTGAGGGATGGAACCTGGATCGGTGAATACAAAGGCAATTGGGACAGCCTGCGCAACTGCAAGGTGGAAGTGACGGTGCTTGGGGGCAGGGTAAGCAGCGTTCGGGTCCTGGAAAGCCCTTTGGCGAAAGCTGGCGGCGAAAAGGTCAAAATCCGGGATATATATACCATCGACGACCTGTTCGGCCGCGTGATCCAGGGGCAGACGCTGCAGGTGGACATAATCAGCGGCGCGACCATCACCAGCAAGACGCACCTGAAGGCAGTTGAGATGGCACTTGAGTCAGCGCTGAAACACCAGGCGGGGCTCGCTGCCCATTAATCAAGCGGTTTGACAAATGCCGCCTGGCGGCTATAATCAAAGATGCGACAAACGAACATGAAGGAGGACGCTATGCGCCCATTCCAGCCCGATTTTGAACAGATGCTCAAGGTACTGCGCCGGGAGGTGCCGGAGCGTCCGGTGCTTTTTGAACTGTACATGAATATGCCCCTGTATGAGCAGGTGAACGGGCGCAGACTGCCGGGGGACGACCAGCTGACCCGGTCCCGGTTTATCATCGAGGCCTTCAGGAACATGGGCTATGACTACGCCACGCTCTATACCTCCAGCTTCCGCTTCACCCACGATCCACATGAGCTTAAGACCCACTCGCTCAACGAAGGGGAGGGTCTGGTGGACGAGGCCAGCTTTGAACGTTTCGTGTGGCCGGAGCCGGAGGATTTTGACTCCTCCCACCTGGGGAAAGTTGCCCCTGACCTGCCTGAGGGCATGAAACTGTGCGTGATGGGCCCAGGCGGCATCCTGGAGATTCTCATCGCGCTGACCGGATACGATAACCTCTGCCTGATGCTTTATGATGAGCCTGAGCTGGTGGGCCGGATAGTGGATGAGGTGGGAAAACGCCTGGTTCGCTACTATGAGACAGCGCTTCAGTATGACACCGTGGGATTCATCTCCTCCAATGATGACTGGGGCTTTAACACCCAGACCTTCCTGTCGCCCCCGATGTTAAGGGAACTTATCTTCCCATGGCATCAAAAAATCGTGGACACGGCGCACAAAGCCGGAAGGCCGGTGCTCCTGCACTCCTGCGGGAACCTGGCCGCGGTCATGGACGATATCATCGCCATGGGTTATGACGCCAAGCATTCTTTTGAGGACAAGATCCAGCCTATCGAAGAAGCCTATGAAGCCTTTCACAGCCGGATCGCCCTGCTGGGCGGCCTGGATATGGACTTTATGTGCAAAAGCAGCGAGCAGGAGGTTTATGACCGGGCAATCAAAATGCTTGAGCGCACGGCAGACCGGGGCGGCTGGGCCCTGGGTACCGGCAACAGCGTGCCGGAATACCTCCCGCCCAAAAACATCCTCGCACTTGGGCGGGCCGCCCGGGATTTTGCCGGATAGGCAAAGCGGGGAATCAGCCTGTCAAATGCAAAAAAGGGGGCTTCCAGGCGGAAGCCCCCGCAGTGTCTTGCCTTATAACCGCGCCTGGAGGATCTCCCTGATTGGGCCGCGCACGGGAATCTCATTCGTTTCCAGGCGCGCTTTTACCGTTTCGGTGACCATCAGCAGCGCCGGCCACCACTGAGCATTCGGTGCGTAGCAGCGCAGCGTGAAAACCAGCAGGCCGTCCTGGATTTTATCCAGGGTGGCTTTGGGCGCGGGGTCCTGGAGCACATCCGGTGAAACGGACGCGGCTTCTTCCATGATGCGGCGTACCGTGGGGACATCTGCTGAAAAGTCTGTTGTGATGGTGACATCAATGCGGCGGGTGGGATAAGAGGAGTTGTTGGTGATGGCGCCGTTTGAAAGGCCGGCGTTGGGCAGCACCACCCGCTTGCGGTCAAGCGTTTCAAGGGTGGTGTACATCATGGAGATGTCCTTTACCGTACCCTCATAGCCGCTGTCTGTGCGGATGTAGTCCCCTGCCCGGAAAGGATGGAAAAACAGCAGCATCAGGCCCCCGGCGAAATTGCTCAGGCTCCCCTGAAGCGCCAGGCCGATGGCCAGGCCGGCGGACGAGAGGATGGCAATGAAGGAGGTCGCCGGTACTCCCAGAAAAATCAGCAGGCTGATGATCAGCGTGATACGCAGCGTCCAGGAAAGCAGGCTGTCCAAAAAACCCAGCAACCCGCGATCCAGCTTGCTTTTTTCCATAGCCTTCGTGACAAAACCCATCAAAAACTTGATGAGTTTCAATCCCGCTACAAGCATCACCAAAGCGCCCAGGAGTTTAAGGGCTGCGTCAGCTGTAAAGGATATAAAAAACTGCTCAAGGCTCTTCCAGATGCTTTCCATAATACCTCCCAAAACGTTTGCAACTACATAAAAGTATAGCATTCAACCTGAAGATCATCAAGGCGCGGGGGATATACATTCCTGCATAAATGTGTTACACTGGGATGACATAAAAGCAGCGGGAGAACAATATGCGCCTATCGGTCACCAGTGAAATCGGCATCCTGAAAAAGGTTTTGCTCCACCGTCCGGGACAGGAACTTGAGCAGCTTACGCCAACGCATCTGGGGCGCATGCTGTTTGACGACATCCCTTACCTTGCCGGGGCGCAGAAGGAGCACGATCTCTTTGCCCAGACGCTCAGGAATCAGGGGGCACAGGTATGCTACCTGACGGACCTTATGGCGCAGTCGCTTGCAGACCCGGGGGTGCGCAGGCAGTTTATCGATGAGTTCATTTTGGAAGGCGGTCCGCTTGCACAACACCACAGCCAGGCCCTGGCAGAACTGCTGTTGGGGATCGGGGACACCAAGGCGATGGTTGAGAAAACCATGGCCGGCGTCACCGACCAGGAAGCGGGGCTCAGGCCCGCCCAACCCCTGACCTCACTCGCCCGGTACGAGACCCGTTTCCTGCTGGATCCCATCCCCAACCTCTACTTCACGCGGGATCCCTTCAGCGTGATACGAAACGGCGTGGCCTTCAGCCACATGCTGGCCCCTGCCCGGCAGCGGGAAACCATTTATGGCCGCTACATCATGGCCCATCACCCGGAGTATGCGGGGGGCATCACATCCTGGTACAGCCCGGACATCCCCTATAGCCTGGAGGGCGGCGACATCCTGGTTGTGGGCGGAGGCCTCCTGTGCGTAGGAATCTCCCAGCGCACCGACCCGGAAGCGATCGAGATTCTGGGGCGCCGGATGATAAGGGATCCGCAAAGCGGAATCAGGCGCATACTGGCCATGGACATCCCCAACATCCGCGCCTATATGCACCTGGACACTGTCTTTACCCAGGTGGACCGGCATGTTTTTACCGTCCATCCAGGCATCCTGCCGGTGCTGCGCTGTTTTCTCCTGGAAGGGAAGGGCGGCGATGTTTTCGCCAGGGAGATGAAAGGTACCCTGGCGGAGATCCTGGCTTGTGCCATGGGCGTGCCCCGGGTAACCCTCATCCTTTGCGGAGGGCAGGACATGATCGCCTCCCAACGGGAGCAGTGGAATGACGGGAGCAACACCCTGTGCGTCCGCCCGGGCACGGTGATTGTGTATGACCGCAACAAAGTCACCAACCGTATCCTGAGGGATCATGGCATCAATACCATTGAGGTGGCCGGCAGCGAACTGGCCCGGGGACGGGGCGGCCCCCGGTGTATGTCCATGCCCTTGCGGCGGGACGGAGTCGAATAGAGCGGGGAGAGCCCCCGAGCAAATATAAAGCGTGTTTATAAGGAGGTCCCCATGCACGTCTACCTCAAAGGCCGCAGTTTCCTCACCCTGAAGGATTTCACCCCCCAGGAGATCCGCTTTCTCCTGGACCTTTCCCATGACCTGAAGCGAAAAAAGCGTATGGGCATCCCCGGGGATCTGCTTCAGGGCAAAAACATCGTGCTGTTGTTTGAGAAGACTTCCACCCGCACCCGATGCGCCTTTGAAACGGCCTGCTGGGATGAGGGCGGCAACGCCACCTTTTTATCCAACTCCCAGATGGGTAAAAAAGAATCCCTGGAGGACACTGCCAGGGTGTTGGGCCGTTTCTATGACGGGATCGAATTCAGGGGCTTCTCCCAGCAGACGGCGGAGGACCTGGCCCGTTACGCTGGTGTGCCTGTATGGAATGGGTTGACAGATCGCTGTCACCCCACCCAGGCGCTGGCCGATGTGATGACGCTGGAGGAGTGTGCGGGCAAGCCGTTGTCCCAGTGCAAACTGGCCTATGTGGGCGACGCCCGAAATAACGTGGCCAACTCCCTGATGATCATCTGCGCGAAACTGGGCATCCATTACACCGCTGTATGCCCACCGGAGCTGATGCCTGAAGCCGGCTTGCTGGAAGATATGGCGGCGCTGGCACGGCAGACGGGCGGGGAAACTAAGGTCCGGCATGATCTGGCGGGTGTGGGCGGCGCTGACGCGGTGTACACCGATGTGTGGGTGTCCATGGGCGAGGAGGACCGTTTTAAAGAGCGTATCCGTATGCTTCAGCCCTATCAGGTAAACAGCGCCCTGATGGAGAAAACCGGCAATCCCAAAGCCATCTTCCTCCACTGCCTGCCGGCCTTCCATGACCTGAACACCGAAACCGGCCGGGAAGTGCACAAGGAGTATGGGCTCAAGGAGATGGAAGTGTCAGACGGCGTGTTCCGTTCCTCCCAGTCCAGGGTTTTTGATCAGGCGGAAAACCGCCTGCACACCATCAAGGCTGTGATGGTCGCCACCATCGGCCGACAGTAAGGAGAAAAGAGATATGCGTGAGGTAAGGGTGGTCCTCTGGGGGCTGGGGGCCATGGGCTCGGGCATCGCCAGGGTTCTGGCCCGGCGCAAAGGCGTCCTGGTGGTGGGCGCCTGCGACATCAACCCGGACTATGCGGGCAGGAACCTCTATGAAGCGCTGGGAATCCCCCAGGAGGGCCGGCCGGATGCCCCCATTCAGGCCGAAATCCTGGAGGCTATAGTGCATAAGTCGGTTGACATCTGTGTAATCGCCACCAACTCCTTTGTGAAGGATGTCTATCCCAAGGTGCTCCAGGTGGTGGCGGAGGGCGTCAATGTGCTGACCATTGCTGAGGAAATGGCCTGGCCCTGGGCCCAGTCGCCGGACATGGCACTGGACATGCACATCATGGCGGTTCAAAACAAGGTGTCTGTCCTGGGTACAGGCATCAATCCCGGCATGATGATGGACCTTCTGGCTGTATGCCTCTCAGGCGCTCAGACTGACCTCAGCCAGGTGCATTGTGAGCGGGTGAACAGCCTCTCCCCTTTTGGCAAAGCGGTGATGGAGGAGCAGGGCATCGGGATGACTCCCGAAGCCTTTGAAGAGGGGGTGGCGGATGGCAGCCTGGCCGGACATGTTGGCTTTGAGGAGTCTATCCACATGATGGCCTCGGCCTTTGGCTGGCCGGTGGAGGAGGTAATAACCCGGATGCAGCCCATCGTCACCCAGGTGGACCGGAAGGCGCCGCATGGCGAGGCCAAAGCAGGCCGGGTAGCGGGCGTTGATATGACCGGGCTGGGAACAGTGCAGGGGAAGGAGCGGATCACCATGCGCCATCCCCAGCAGATTGAGCCTGGGCTGGCAGGGGTTGAGACCGGGGACTATATCACCCTCAAAGGCGAGCCGCCGATTGAAATGGCTATCAAGCCCGAGGTGGATGGGGGCCTTGGCACCGTTGCCATGGCCTGCAATGTGCTGCCTTTTGTGGTGGCGGCAAAACCGGGGCTTCTCTCCATGCTGGACCTGCCTGTGCCCCGCTGCGTGATGGGGGATTACCGGGCCATCGCTTTTCCGGAGGGAGCCGAATGATCAGGAAGGGAACATGGGTGCAGCTGCACAGTGTGGTTCTTGAGCCAGGACTCCGCGCGCCCCAGGTGCCGGAAGATACGGCCAAGGCACCCCTTGAACTGTGGGTAAAAGGCTGGCTGATGGAGGACACGGAAATAGGGCAGGCGGCCAGGGCCAAAACCCGCACCGGGCGTGTGGTGACTGGCATGCTGGTAAAGGAAAACCCCGGTTTTGAGCACGGCTTTGGCGCCTTTGTTCCGGAACTTTTGGCAGCCCAGGAGAGCATCCTCAAGGCGGCCCTGGAGGAGGCGCCCGATGCGTGACAACAGCTACCAGGCCGTGATGGCCCGGAAAAATGAAATAATGAAGGCTGCGGTTGGCCTGGATTACAGCCGGTTTGAGTCCGGCGGCATTGCCTTTGATTATGAGGCCTTGATGGCGTCCCCCGGCCTTGATATCCACCAGGTATTGGCCATCCAGGCGGGCTACGGTGTTGGGAACACACCGCTCATGGAACTCCGGCACATCACGGCCCTGGCACGCAAATACGCGAAACCTGGATATGGGGCCCGCATCCTTTTGAAGGACGAGGCCGCCAATCCCTCCGGTTCCTTCAAGGCCAGGCGCGCCGCGCTGAGTGTGCATGCGGCCAAACAAATGGGCTTTGGCGGCGTCATCACTGCAACCAGCGGAAACTACGGCGCTGCTGTGGCTTCCTGCTGCGCCAAAGCGGGCCTGAAATGCATCGTGGTGCAGGAGTGCTTTGACTCAAAGGGCTTAGGCCAGCCCGAAATCGTGGAGAAGGCCCGCAAATGTGAGGCTTTTGGCGCCGAGGTGGTGCAGTTGACCGTGGGACCGGAGTTGTTCTATGCCTTCCTGCTGCTTTTGGAAGAGACCGGCTATTTCAACGCCTCTCTCTACACGCCCTACGCGATCCTGGGGGTGGAGACGCTGGGGTATGAACTGGCCGGGCAGTGTTTGGACCAGTATGGCGCCTTTCCTGATAGGGTGGTCGTTACCAATGCCGGGGGCGGGAACCTGACGGGTACGGCGCGGGGTATGAGAAAAGCAGGCTGCAACAGCCCCCTGGTTGCTGCCAGTGTGAACCTCAAGGGCCTGCATATGGCCAGTGACAGGGACTTCAACCGCAAATCCTTCACAACCGGGCACACTGGTTTTGGTATGCCTTTCAGTACCTGGCCGGATCGGTCGGATGTACCCAGGAGCGCCGCGAGGCCGCTGAGGTATATGTCCCGCTATGTCACCCTGAGCCAGGGGGAGGTGTTCTACACCACCGAGATGCTGGCGGTGCTGGAGGGCATGGAGCGCGGGCCCGCCGGAAACACCAGCCTGGCCGCCGCCTTCTGTTTGGCAAGGGAATTGCCTGAAAATGCGCTGATTGTGGTGCAGGAGACGGAATATACCGGGGCGGGCAAGCATCAGGGAGCTCAACTGGCCTTCGCCCGGGAAAACGGCGTGCGCATCGCCGCGGGGGACCCGCGGGATGAAGTGCCCGGGGAGAGCATCATCCTGCCGAAGCACCCGGCACAGCTAAACTGCCAGGATGCGGATCTGCATCATATGCGCAGAAGCCTGATTCAAAAGGCCATTGAGGGGGCGAAAGCGCCAATCAGAGAAAGTGACATCCAGTTCCTGGCCTGTGAGACCAACAGTGATGCCAGCTTTGTCCGCGGCATCATTCGCCAGTTTGGGAGGGTAAGGCATGAAACGCGATGATGATTTTGACGCCCGGCGCGAGTCGCTGAAGGGCTTGAGCGACCATGAGCTTCATAAGCGCTTCTGGTCGCTGGCGGAGCAGCTGACCGCCCCGCTTCTGGAGATGGGCAGATTGTATACCAGCCCCTCCATAGAGCGAAGCATCCTGCTGCGAATGGGTTTCTCTTCCCTTGAAGCCAAGGCCCTGGTCGATGCTTGCCTTGAAAAGGGTCTCCTGGGCCACGGGGCAGGGCATGTGGTGTATAAAGCCAGCCAGGCAGGCGGGAAAGACATCCGGGAAACCGGGCTGGCGCTGATCAGGGGTGAGGGCTGGGAGGATCTGGAAGGCACTTTCTCAAAGGAGGACGCCCAATGAGCGATTATCGTCTGGAGCCCGGCGCGCCCCTTGATGTACGGGAAGTGCTCAAGGATCTGGCGTCATACCGCCCGAGGCGCAGGGGCTGGACCTGGCGGAAGATGGCGCCGGGGCTTAAGATGCACGGATTCACCTATCAGGACACCTCAGAGCCTCTGAAGCGCTCTGTGCCCCTTCCCCCCGCACACCATTTTGGCAACATTGATCCCCAGCCCGGCCCTGTCATCACCACGGAAATCGCTTCCGGACGCTTTGAGGACGATATCCGCCGCATGCGCATGGCCGCTCACCACGGGGCGGATCATATCATGGTGATCCGGACCGCGGGGCAAAGCCACTTTGACGGCCTCATCGAGGGAACCCCCCAAGGGGTGGGCGGCGTGCCCATTACCCGTAAGCAGATCCGGGCCCAGCGCAAAGCCCTGGACATGATTGAAGATGAGGTGGGGCGCCCCATCAACTACCATTCCTATGTGTCCGGCGTTGCCGGCCCTGAAATCGCGGTGTTGTTCGCTGAGGAAGGCGTCAACGGTGCCCACCAGGATCCCCAGTACAATGTGCTTTACCGCAACATCAACATGGCCCGCTCATTTGTTGACGCCTGTGAATCAAAGCGTGTGATGTCCTGGGCGGGCATGGCGCAGATCGATGGCGCGCACAATGCCAACGCCACCGCCCGGGAGGCTTGGAAGGTTATGCCTGAACTCATGGTGCAGCATGCCATCAATGCCCGGTTCTCCGTAGCCTGCGGGATGCCCAGGGACCTGGTCTGCCTGTCCACCGTGCCGCCCACCGCCACCCCGGCGCCCTGCGTGCATATGGACCTGCCTTATGCCGTGGCACTCAGGGAACTTTTTGAGGGGTTCAGGATGCGGGCGCAGATGAACACGAAATACATCCAGTCCTCGACCCGGGAGGCCACGGTCACCCATGTGCTCAACATGCTTGTCTCCAAGCTCACCTCAGCGGACATCCAATCCACCATCACCCCGGACGAGGGGCGCAATGTTCCCTGGCATATCTACAACATCGAAGCCTGCGACACTGCCAGGCAAACCCTGATTGGCCTTGACGGCCTGATGGACATGGTGGCGCTGAAGCAGGAGGGCTACCTGCGCGAAAAGGCCCGGGAGCTTAAGGAACGGGCTGTCCTCTTTATGGAGGAAATGCTGGTTTCCGGAGGCTACTTCCAGGCCGTGGAAGATGGTTTCTTCGTGGACTCAGGCTATTTCCCGGAGCGCAATGGCGACGGCATTTCCCGCAGCCTTACCGGCGGCATCGGGGCCGGCTCCCTGATCGCGCGCAAAAAGGATTACATGGCTCCCGTCACGGCCCATTATGGGTACAACAACACTGCCCAGTACGGCCTGAGAACCGGTCAAAGCCCTGCCGGCCTTATCGGCGGCTGCACGCTTGAGCGCCCGGAAATGATCCAGTATATCGATGAACTGGATGAGACGGACAACGCTGCCATGCGCATGGCCGAGTCCGGTGAACTGCGCCAACCGGGGGCCAGGTTCCTGAAGCCTGAGATGGAATGGCTGGGAGACGGCACGGTGATGCTTACCCTCTTCTTCCCGGCGGAGAAAAAGGTGGCCCGGGCAGCAGCGCTTGAAGCCGCGCGGCGGATGAACCTTGAGGACCCGGAGGTCATTTCCCTGGAGGTGATGCATCCGGTGGATGGCACCCGGGTAGAGGTGAAGGGTAAAGTGCCCTTCAGCATCCCGCTGGACTCCCTGGTGATCCCGCCTGAGCCTGAGGTGATGGGGGATGACGAGATCCGCGCTGCTATCAAGGAGTGTCCCATCAAGGTGGTCTGCGGCACAGTGGGCGAGGACGAGCACTCTGTGGGCCTTCGGGAAATCATTGACATCAAGCACGGCGGCATTGAGGGTTATGGAATCCAGGTGCATTATCTGGGGACCAGCGTACCACCGGATAAGCTGGTGAGCGCTGCCATTGAGGTGGGGGCGGATGCCATCCTGGCATCCACCATCATCAGCCATGACAACATCCATTACAAAAATATCGCCCTGATTGACCGGATCGCCCGGGAGATGGGTGTAAGGAGCCGGCTGGTTTTCCTGGCCGGCGGCACCCAGGTGACGCCTGAGCTGGCCCGGGAGGCCGGCGCCGACGAGGGGTTTGGGCGCGGAGCAAAGGGCGTCCATGTGGCGACCGCGCTGATCAAAATGAGGAAAGCCCGCAAGTGACAGACAACGCTGGCAGGCCCATTGACGCCGTGGTGGCGGAGATCGGTTCCACCACCACGGTGGTGAGCGCATTTGACGGCTTAGCTGGCAATCCTTCTTTTCTGGGCCAGGGGATGGCCCCTACCACCGCCCAGCATGGGGATGTGCTTGGCGGGCTGAAGGCAGCACTTGAAAATCTGAAAGCCAGTTTGAAGGCCCCGGGACTTTCCTGGCGCACCCTCTACGCCGCTTCAAGCGCCGCTGGCGGGCTTTCCATGAGTGTCCATGGCCTGGTGTATGAGATGACCGCCAGGGCAGCCCATTTGGCAGCCCTGGGCGCGGGAGCCGTGGTGCGCCGGGTGACGGCGGGCAAAATGGGGCTGGACGAGCTGGAGGACTTAAGCAGTCTCAAACCCAATCTGATCCTCCTTGCCGGCGGCACTGACTATGGGGATAGGGATACCGCGTTGCACAATGCCCGGGCTATCGCTTCCCTGGGCCTTGACATCCCTGTGATATATGCCGGCAATTCCCAGGCGGCGCCAGGCGTTGCCGGCATCTTTGAGCGGGCGGGGCAGCCTGTCCGAGTGACCGAAAATGTGTATCCCAGCCTGGATCAGCTCAACATTGAGCCGGCCAGGCGGGAGATTCAAAAGTTATTTGAGGTCCATATCGTGAAAGCACCTGGTATGGCCCGTATCCGGGAGATGGTGGACGGCCCCGTCATGCCCACACCTGGCGCTGTGATGGAAGCGCTGCGGATCCTGCAGCCGGTCATCGGTGATGTGCTGGCGGTGGATATCGGCGGCGCCACCACCGATGTGCATTCAGGCGCCCAGGGGAGTGAAGCCATCGCTTTGGTCCAAACCCAGCCGGAGCCATTTTTCAAACGCACGGTGGAGGGGGATCTGGGGCTGTACATCAATGCCGCCCACCTGGCCCAAACCATTGGCCTGGAAAGCCTAAGCCGGGAGCTAGGCCTGAACGCGCCGGGTGAGTTTGATGCATGGCAACCCATCCCGCAAACGCCTGCGCAGTTTCGCCTGGCCGGCCGCCTTGCGCTTGAGGCAGGCCGGTCCGCCATCAGGCGGCATGCAGGTACGCTGCGCCAGGTGTATCTGCCGGAAGGCCGAAAAAGCTATGCCACAGGCAAGGACTTAAGCGAGGTTACCACCCTCATCGCCACCGGCGGCGCGCTGACCCGCCTGCCGGGCCGGGGTGGGGTGCTCAAAGCGCTGCGTGATATGAATATCGCCGGCGATATGCTCTACCCCAAACCCCAGGCCATGCGGGTGCTGGTGGACCGGTACTACCTGATGGCCAGCCTGGGGGTCCTAAGCCGCGGTTACCCTGAGGCAGCGCTTGCGCTCCTGCAGTTGAGACTGGCGGAGGAGAGCCTGCTGTGAAAGCGCCCTGTATCATTGCAAACCTGGCCAAGATCAGGGAAAATGCGCGCTGTGTCCTGGCCGCCTGTGAGAAAAACGGCGTGACGATGGCGGCGGTGACCAAAGTGGTATGCGCCTATCCCCCGATTGTCGAGGCCCTGCTTGAGGCTGGCGTGCCCATGCTGGCCGATTCCCGGGCGCACAACCTGGCCAGGCTGCCGCAAACACGCCCCCGCTTGTCCCTCAGGCCATCTGACCCCCTGATGGCCAGTGAGACCATTGAGCACAGCGAATACAGCCTCCAAAGCGAGTTGATTGCCATCCGTGCCCTGGGGAAAGCGGCGCAAGGGCTTGAAAAGCACCACAGCGTCATTCTCTTGATCGACCTGGGCGATTTGCGGGAAGGCCTGTACCACAGGGACCGGGACGGTATCAAGAAGGCGGCTATAGCGATCAGGGAAGAACCCTGGCTGAAAATGGCGGGCGTGGGCACCAACCTTACCTGCTTTGGCGGCATCCTGCCGGATGACCGCAACCTGGGGACACTTCTTAAAATCGCCCGGTCCCTGCAGCGGGAACTGGATCTTTCCCTGCCTGTCATATCCGGAGGGAATTCCAGTTCCCTTCACCTGCTGTTTGAGGGGCGTTTGCCCCGGGGTATCACTCATTTGCGCATAGGCGAGGGTCTCTTTCTGGGCCGGGACACAGCCCACGGCTGCCCTTTTCCCTTCCTGCATCAGGACGCCTTTACCCTGGTGGCCCGCCTGGTGGAGGTGCAGGACAAACCCTCGAAACCTGAGGGAACAAGCGGGCCCAACGCGTTTGGGGAGTATGTGGCCTTCCCCGACCAGGGGCCCATGCGCCGGGGCATTCTGGCCATCGGGCGCCAGGACACCGATGCGGAAGGCCTGAGTCCAAGGGACGGGCGCGTCAGGGTTCTGGGCGCCAGTTCCGACCACCTGATTGTGGACTTAAGCCGCGCGCCGGAATATCAAGTGGGGGACGCGCTGGCCTTTACCCCGGATTACGGTGCGCTGCTGAAGGCGTATACCAGCCAATATGTATTTCGCGAAAGGGAGGAAGACGAGTGGACAAGGTTTTGGTAGTGGCGCTGGGGGGCAACGCCCTTGCGCGAAAAGGAGGAGAAGCCACCGCATCAGAGCAGCTGAGCGTGGTCAGGAGCACAGCCAGGCAGCTGGTGGAAATCGTGAAGGCAGGCTGGCATATGGCCATTGTCCACGGCAACGGTCCCCAGGTGGGCAGGATTTTGATGCAAAACGAGGCCGCTGCCCATCTTACTCCCGCCATGCCCTTTGATGTCTGCGGTGCCATGAGCCAGGGGATGATTGGCTACCACATCCAGCAGGCTTTGGGTGAACTGCTGAAGGATGAGGGCCTGCCTCAGCGTCCGGTCACCCTGGTCAGCCAGGTGGTGGTGGAGAGGGAAGACCCTGCGTTTGGTAACCCCACCAAACCCATCGGCATGTTTTATGACAAGGCCCAGGCAGATGAGATTGCGGCACAGACTGGCCACACCTTCAGGGAGGATGCCGGGCGCGGCTGGCGGCGGGTGGTTCCCTCGCCGGACCCTGTGGAGATCGTGGAGCTGGAACAGGTAAAAGCCCTGATGGAGCGGGGTTTCATCCCCATCGCGGCGGGCGGTGGCGGCATCCCTGTGGCACGGAACAAAGGCGGCCGGCTTGATGGCGTGGATGCGGTGATTGATAAAGATCTGGCCGCTTGCCGCCTGGCGGATGACCTGAAAGCGGATGTGCTGCTGGTTTTAACCGAGGTAGAGCAGGCCTATCTGGATTATGGGACATCGGCGCAACAGGGCATTGAGCACATTTCCTCTGATGAGCTGTTGGCCTGCCAGGGCCAGGGGCAATTTGCCCAGGGCTCCATGGCGCCAAAAGCCGAAGCTGCTTTTCGCTTTGTCTCAGGCCATCCCTTCAGGCGTGCGGTGATTACCAGCCTTGCACTGGCCCTAGAGGGCCTTCAGGGCCGGCGCGGTACCCAGGTGACAGACTAACAGCAAGCACATTTCAGGCGCGGCCAGGCAGATGCGTTGGCCGCGCCTTTTTAGGGTTTTGGGATTATTTTACCTGAACCTTTTTCACATCGTAACCCAGTGTGGTGATGCTCTTTTCAATGTCCACAGCGCTTAATTGGGCTTCGTCGAAGTCCACCTTGACCTTGCTGGCGTTGAAGAGCACATTCACAGAGTCCTTGTCCACACCGGCAAGGCCCTTGACGGCGTTCGAGATTTTCATCACGCAGGAGGGGCAGGTGAGGGCGTCCAGATGCAGTGTCGCTTTTTTCATGATCATTCTCCTAAATCAGTTTTTCGGTTTGAATCGCAGGAGCCGCATGGCGTTCAGGATAACCACCAGGATGCTGCCCTCGTGGACCAGCATGCCGATGGACATGTTCATCCAGTCGCTGAAGAAAACGCCCGCCAAAAGCACCAGCACCACCGCGATGGCGATGAAGATGTTCTGGCGCATGTTCCGGGCGGTGGCCCGGGCCAGCCCCAGGGCGTGGGGCAGGCGGCTGAAGTCAGAGTTCATCAGGACCACATCGCTGGTTTCAATCGCCACATCTGTGCCGCTGCCCATCGCGATGCCCACCTGGGCCAGGGCCAGGGACGGGCTGTCGTTGACACCATCGCCCACAAAAGCCACGGTGCGCCCCTGGGCAATCAGCGTTTGGATGTAGTCAGACTTGTCCTCAGGCAGCATGTTCCCGTGGGCTTCGGTGAGGCCCAGTTCCCGGGCTACCAGGTCCACGGTGCCCTGGTTATCGCCGGACAGAACCACTAAATGCCTCACGGCCAGGCGCTTAAGCCTCGCCAGGTCTTCCTTGACGCCGGGCCGCACCTGGTCCCGGATACCGGTCAGGGCTTTAAGCTCGCCATCCACCGCCGTAAGGACCAGGGAATTGCCGCGGCTCTGAAAAAGGGTGATGTCCTGAAGAGCCTTTTCATTCAAGGGGATATTTTCCATTTCCATCAGGGCCGCGTTGCCAACAGCCAGGCGGTGCCCGTCCACCAGGGCCAAAATGCCGCCGCCTTTGACCACATTCGTTTTGTCTACGGTGAAGGGTTCTGTGTCGCCCAGATGGGCCACGATAGCCCGGGCAAGGGGATGGTCGGATTCTTTTTCGACGGCGGCCAGATAGGCCCTGATTCTTTCGGGTTCCTGGGTGTAGAGGATGGTGTCCGCCACCTGGGGGTTGCCTTGGGTCAGCGTGCCCGTTTTGTCAAAGACAAAGGTATCTGTCCGGCTGAAGTCGTGGATGACCTCGCTGCCCTTCAGCAGCACGCCGTTTTTGGCGCCGTTTCCGATTCCGGCCACATTGGACACGGGTACGCCGATGACCAGCGCTCCCGGACAGCCCAGCACCAGAATGGTGATAGCCAGCTCAATGTTCCTGGATACCAGCCACACGATGAAGCCCAGGAGCAGAACGGCTGGTGTGTACCACCTGGCGAACCTGTCAATGAAGCGCTCTGCTTCGGATTTGGAATCCTGGGCTTCCTCCACCAGCTCGATGATCCGGCCAAAGGTGGTATCCTCGCCCACCCGGTCAGCCTGGATGGTGAGGGTACCGTTGTCCACAATGGTACCCGCGTAGACCTTGGCGCCGGCCGCCTTTCCCGCCGGGATGGGCTCGCCGGTGATGGAAGCCTCATTGATATGGGCCTCACCCGTAAGCACCGTGCCGTCAACCGGGACCTTGGCGCCGGTTTTGACGAGGAGCAGGTCACCCACACCTACTTCGTCTATTTCCACCTCTTCATATTCGCCTGAGGCCATGCGCTTCAGTGCGCTCTCAGGCGCCATTTCCGTCAGTTCCCTGATGGCGCTGCGCGTTTTGTTCAGCGTCCGCTGTTCCAGGTAATCGCCAAAAAGGAAGAGGAAGGTGACCACGGCCGACTCCTCATGGTTGCCGATGAGCAGGGCGCCGATCACCGCGATGGTGACCAGGACATCGATGCTGACCACCTTGACCCTCAAAGCCTGGTAGGCTTGAAGAAAAATGGGCGCTGCTCCCAGAACGGAGGCGACGATCATTGCCGTTCGGGCGACATCCCCGCTGCCAAAGCCATAGTGGCTGGTGTAGGCAGCCACCAGCAGGAGGGCGCTGATGAAAGTGATGGGTTTCTTTTTGGACAGGATGAATCGCTGCAAGTGACTGCCTCCTTTCAGGTGTGGTAGCCTTTATCCAGTTCAGAGAGCATCGTGTAGACCGCCTCGTAGCTCTCACATACATCCTCAGGCACCGTGTAGTTCCTGGTGACTTCCCTCAGGCGGGCAAACTCCTTGTCCAGTTGGGGCCTTTCCTTCCCTGCTGCCCCGGCTTTCCGGAGGATGTCCTCGGTGAGTGCCTTCACCTCGTGGAACTCCGGATGGTTCTTTCCGTGGACCCTGTCCACCACGGGCACATACTGCCCAAGGAGTATCAGGTGATTCTTCCCCACCTGGTCAAAAGTATTCTGTTTCCTCATTGTTTTCCCCCGTATCTGATAGTCCTTGTTTACGCCAGCAGCGCCTGGGCCACATTCCGGGCTTTATCCAAATCCTCAGGCGTTGGGTTCCAGCTGCATTTGATTTCAGGCGCTACCGTTTCAAAGCCTGCCTCATTAAGGAGCTTCCTCAGCACGGAATTGCCCTCGCCGCTCCAGCCGTAGCAGCCAAACACGGCCGCTTTCTTGTTCTTGAATTTCAACTCCTTCAGGAAGTCAAGCCAACCGCTCACCGAGGACAGGACGCCCTGGTGCACCGTTGGGGAACCCACCGCGATGGCTTTTGACTTGAATACCTGGGTCATCACATCATTTTTGTCGGAGTTGGCAATGTTGAAGAGTTTCACCCGGGTTTGGGGGCTCTGGGAGGAGACTTCACGGGAAATCTGGTGGGCCAGCTTTTCGGTGCCCTCCCACATGGTGTCATACACAATGGTCACCTGATCCTCCTGGTAGTTCTGCGACCACTTGTAATATGTTTCAACGATTTGGGCCGGATTTTCCCGCCAGATGACCCCATGGCTTGTGGCGATGATGTCGATGGGGAGGTTGAGGGCCAGCACTTCCTCAATCTTCTTCTTTACAAGGGGTGAGAAGGGGTTGAGGATATTGGCGTAGTACTTCATCGCCTCTTCCCAAAGGTGGCATGGGTCCGCCTTGTCGTTGAAAAGCTCCTCCACCGCGTAGTGCTGCCCAAAAGCGTCATTGGAGAAGAGGATGTTATCGCCGGTCAGATAAGTGGCCATGCTGTCGGGCCAATGGAGCATGCGCATTTCCACAAACACCAGTTGTTTGCCGTTGCCAATGTCCACCCTGTCCCCGGTTTTTACAACCTTGAAGTTCCATTCTGGGTGGTGGTACTGCCCCACCAGGGACTTCACCGCGTTGGCGGTGCAGTAGATAGGCGTGTCAGGGATCAGTTTCATCAATTGGGGCAGGGAGCCGCTGTGATCCACTTCCCCGTGGTTTGCCACGATCAGGTCGATCTTGCTCAGGTCAATCTCGCTTTTGAGATTGTCAACAAATTCAGTGGAGTGGGGCGTCCACACTGTGTCGATCAGGACAGTCTTCTCTTCCTCAATCAGATAGGCGTTTTGGCTTGAGCCGTGGTTGACAGAATAGTCCGCGCCGTGAAACTGCCTAAGTTCCCAGTCGATCTTGCCCACCCAGGACACGTTGTTCTTGATTGGTTTCCGCATGCCTGCCTCCTTGTCTTTCTGGCGAAGTCCCGGAAAAACAGAATCCCCGCCGTTATCCTGATGCCATTATATGGCAGGGATGGCAGGGAAATATTGATTTGAATCAAGAATTTACAGTGTTCTTACTCCGACGACTCGAAAATTTCACGAATACCGTCCGGATCAATGATGCGGATGACCTTGTGCCCTTCCAGGGCCACCAGGCCCTCAGCTTCCAACTCTTTCAGCTTGCGGCTGATGGTTTCCGTACGCAGGTTGATGGAGGCCGAGATGGTGTCCCGGGCGATGCGCAGGCCCTTGGCGCTGGCTTCACCGCTGGCGTGCAGCAGATACCCCGCCAGGCGCCCCCTGGCATCGTTGATGGAAAGGATCTCGTGCAAGCGGCTGACCCGGGAGTACTTGGTGCCCAGTTCCTCCAGCATCCTGATGCCCACTTCAGGTGCCTTGATGATGAGCGCCTCGATGTCCCGTTTGTGGATCTCACAGAAGCTGGACGCTTCCAGCGCCACGGCGTTTACCTCCTGGCGGAGGCCCGAAAACAGCCGCTGTTCCCCATAGATCTCCCCCGGCTCAACGATATCCAGCACATACTCTTTGCCTTCGGCCGAGTAGTGGTTCAGTTTGATCCGGCCCCGGTGCACCACCAGGATGCGGTCCGCCGGGTCGTCCTCCTTGAAGATCACTGCCCCCGCAGGCACATGGCGGTGGCCGGCGGCCTTGACCAAAGCTTCCTGATCCTGGCGGGATAGGGAGCAGAAAATGCCAATCTGGGAAGTGCACAAGGGCGTACAGGCGCCTTCGGGGCCTTCAGGGCATTCATGCCTACCCACAGCGCTTGACACCTCAGGGCACCAGGGCAGCAATTCTGCTGGGGTCCAGACGGTTGTACTCCCACCCTGCCTTGGGTTCTTCATCGCGGAAAGACATCATCTCAGCCACCGTCACCAGCTGATAGCCCTGGGCTGCCAGTTCCGGCAGCGCAGTTTCCAGTGCCCAGCCCGTAGACTGGAGGGTGTCGTGGCAAAGGATGATCACGCCGTTCCCCGCACCCTTTGTGATAGCCCGGGAGATTTTGGAGGCGCTGCGGGTCTTCCAGTCCAGCGAGTCAACCCCCCAAAGGATGACTGGCAGGCCCAGTTCACTCATCACCCGGCGGGTGAGCCGGTTGGAGGTGCCATATGGCGGGCGCATCATGAAAACTGACTGCCCGGTGATTTCCTCAACCTTATTCATGGTACGGGTCATCTGGCTGCGCACGGCGGAGGAAGAAAGGTCGTCCAGGTTCGGGTGCGACCAGGAGTGGCTGGCCAACTGGTGACCTTCCTCCGCAGCGCGTTTCATGATCGCCTCGTTCCCGGCGATGTTCTGGCCCAGGATAAAGAAAGTAGCCTTTGCGCCATGGATTTTCAACTGGTCCAGGATGGCCTCTGTTGCCGGGGAGGGCCCGTCATCAAAGGTCAGGGCCAGCATGGGGCGGGTGGGGTCAACGCCCCTGGCCAGGGCGGCTTCCCTGGCTTCGTGCGCCCAGTCAGGAGGTTCAGGATCATCCTCCGCTTCGGCCGCCTTGTCCGCCGGCGGGAGGCCATTGTAGAAAGCCAGAAATTCCTTCATCATATAGCCCTCCAGCCCGTCCGGGGTGCGTACCCTGCAAAAGCCCTCGCCGTCTGCCAGCACCGTGACTACGGTGCCGCTATGATAGCGGCCCAGCACCCTGCCCGCGTCGCTGGGCTTTTCCCTGAGCCTTAAGGCCCCGCCCCTGACCGTGGCGGTATAGGCGGCATCATCCGCCTGGGCGGGTGGCAGCAGCGCCCCGCCCAGGAGCGCCACGACAGCGATTGCTGCCATTAATCGGGCACACTGGCCTAAAGATCGCTTCTTCATGGGCCCATAATACCTTGCCAGGCCAGGTGCCGTCAACGCCCGGCGCTTTGTATTAGGAATGTTTATCCCAATCTGCGGCCAAAAACAGACCTGATCATACATTGAAGCTCCGGTATAGCCGGGCTACAATCCCGTCAACGGCACTGATCGGGAACAGGTAGCCGCCAGGCAAACCTTCAAGAGAGCTTCGTCAGGTGGAAAGAAGCAAGGGGCGCGGGCAGTGATTTCATCCCGGGAGCCGCAGGCTGAAATTCCCAGTAAGCCATGCCGGGTTTCCCTCCGTTACAGGGGAAGGCAATGTTCGTTGCCCTGAGCTGTCTTTTGACAGAAATTGAGGTGGTACCGCGGGTCATCCGCCCTCAGCATATGCTGAGGGCGGTTTCAATTTCAGCCCAACACATTAAAAGGAGGAACCCCACATGAAACGGATCAAACACCTTCTGCCCCTGGTTCTTGCTATTGCCCTCTTGCTGCCGTTTTTCGCTTTTGCGGGGGAGAATGTGCCTGTCATCGGCATCCTCCAGTATGTGCAGCATGGCGCCCTGGACCTGGCGCGGGAAGGCTTTCTGAAATCCCTTCAGGAACAAGGCTATGTGCCCGGTGAGACCGTCATCATCGACTACCAAAACGGCCAGGCAGACCAGAGCACCTGCGCTTCCATCGCGGACAAATTCGTGGCTGACGGCGTTGACCTGATGCTGGGCATCGCCACCCCGGCTGTCCTGGCCCTTGCGGGGAAGACAGAGACCGTCCCGATTCTGGGCACCGCTGTTACCGACTATGTGGAAGCCAGGCTGGCCCAAAGCAATGAAATACCCGGTTTCAACATCTCCGGAACCACCGATATGAACCCCATCAAAGACCAGATCGCCATGATCGGCCGCTTCGTACCGGAGGCCAGGACCGTTGGCCTCATTTACACCGGCAGCGAAATCAACTCCACCCTGCAGGCAACGATTGCCAAGGAGGAGATTACCGCCCTGGGCATGGACTACACCGAGGTCACCGTGAACAACTCAAACGATGTCCAGCAAGCCATGCTCTCCCTGGTGAACGCCTGTGATGTGATATATATCCCCACGGATAATGTCCTGGCCGCCTCCATGCCCATCGTGGCGGAAGTAGCCCTTGAAGCCAAACGGCCCGTGGTGTGCGGGGATGCCGGCATGGTGAAGGAGGGCGGCCAGTTTACCCTGGCGATTGACTACCAAAAACTGGGCGAGCAGACCGGCCTGATGGCGGGAAAGCTGCTAAGGGGCGAAGTGGAAGCTGTGGGCGAGATGCCCATTGAAAGCCAGAGCGAGTATAGTTACTATGTGAACAAGACATTATGCGACGCCATCGGCCTTGCGATCCCGGAGGACATGCTGCCCTATGCGGAGGAAACACATTAAGGGCCGACGCGTTAGCTGGCTTGTACTTCCCCTGCATTTTGCCATGATTTCCCTAAAACGGAAAAATAACGACCGGAACACACATTGAGAGACGGGGGAGGGATTGGATACAATCTATTTAAGGGCTGTGATCAGGAACAGGTAGCCGCCTTTACCCCCCTTAAGAGAGTTTCCGGATGGTGCGAGGAAGCAGGGGGCGGGCCGTGAGTACATCCTGGGAGCTGCAGGCTGAAAAGGAGTAGGCTGTGCCGGATTCCCCCCGTTACAGGGGAAGGCAATGTCAGTTGCCCTGAGCTGTCTTCGGACAGGAACATGAGGTGGTACCGCGATCGAGTCGCCCTCTGCGTTAAGCGCAGAGGGCGTTTTTGATGAAACGCAGCAAACAAGGAGGAAAAAAGGATGAAACGGTCAATGAATCTGTTGGCGGCGCTGTTGGTGATGGCGCTCCTGCTGCCTGGCCTTGGGATGGCAGAGGAGAAGCCGGTGGTGGGCATCCTCCAGTATGTGCAGCACGACGCCCTGGATTCCGCGCGGGATGGCTTTGTGAAAGGCCTTGCGGATGAAGGTTTTGTGGAAAACGTGAATGTTATCTTCGATTACCAGAACGGCCAGGCCAGCCAGGACATCTGTGCTTCCATCGCGGATAAATTTGTGGCGGATGGGGTGGACCTGATGCTTGGCATCGCTACGCCCGCAGTGCTCTCCCTGGCCGGAAAAACGGACCGTATCCCCATCCTGGGCACGGCGGTTACGGATTTTGTGGGCGCCAAATTGGCCAAAAGCGATGATGCCCCAGGCTTCAACGTCTCCGGCACTTCGGACATGAACCCCGTGGCTGACCAGATCAAACTCATCAAGCGTTTCCTGCCGGAAGCGAAAGTGGTGGGTATCCTCTACACCGGCAGCGAGATCAACTCCCAGACACAGGTGCGCCTGGCGCTGGAGGAGATTGCAGCCCAGGGCATGGAAGCGCTGGAGGTCACGGTCAACAACTCAAACGATGTGCAGCAGGCCGTCCAGAGCCTGGCGGGCCGCTGCGATGCCATCTATCTGCCTACGGATAATATCATCTCAGCCGCCATTCCCATTGTGGCTGAGGAAGCTATGAAGGCGGGGCTTGCCCTTTCCTGCGGCGAGGAAGCGCAGGTCACCGGCGGCGGCACCTTCACCCTGGGGGTCAACTACTTCCGCCTGGGTGAGCAGACGGGCCATATGGCGGCCCAGATTCTCAGGGGCGAAGCCAAGGTGGGTGAGATGCCCATTCAGCGCCAGACGGATTTCCAGTATCTTGTCAACAAAACTGCCTGCGAAGCCCTGGGCATCGCTGTCCCTGAAGACCTGGCCGAGTTTGCTGTCGAAATGAAGTAGGCATCATAAAGAATACGCCCCGCCGGGCTTTGGCCCGGCGGGGCGGGAGGATGAAAGTGGAACAAGTGTTGCTGGGCGCCCTGTCTCTGGGGCTGTTATGGAGCATCATGGCCCTGGGGGTGTATATCACCTATCGTATATTGAACATCGCGGACTTGACTGTGGAGGGCACGCTTACCCTGGGCGCTGCTGTGACGGCGCAGATGATTTATGCCGGGCAGAGCCCTTTTTTAGGCATGATGCTGTCCTTCGGGGCGGGGCTCCTGGCAGGGCTGGCGACAGGGCTGTTACACACCAAACTCAAGATTCCGGCACTGCTTTCCGGCATTCTCACCATGATAGCGCTATATTCCATCAACTTAAGGGTCATGGGAAAGGCCAACCTTTCCCTCCTGAGGCTGGGCACGGCCTATACGGTGATAGGGGAATGGCTGGGGCTTGACAAGACCTGGGCGGTGATCGCTGCAGGGGCGGTGATGTCCCTGGCGCTGGTGTTTATCCTTTATTGGTTTTTTGGAACGGAACTTGGCAGCGCCATCCGTGCCACGGGCAACAACCCCAACATGGTCAGGGCTCAGGGCATCCATACCGATACCACAGTGATTTTGGGCCTTATGGTTTCAAACGGGTTGGTGGCGCTTTCCGGGTCGCTCATCGCCCAGTCCCAGAACTATGCGGATGTGCAGATGGGTGTTGGCGCCATCGTGATCGGTCTGGCCAGCCTCATCATCGGCGAGGTTCTTTTCGCCCGGAACAACTTCCTCAGCCGCCTGTTGTCCATGATCCTGGGCGCCGTGAGCTACCGGATTATCATCGCCCTGGTCCTTCGCCTGGGGATGCCGGCGGACGACCTGAAGCTTTTTACCGCGCTTACCGTGGTGGTGGCGCTGTTCCTTCCCCGCCTTAAAGAAATGCGCGACACCGCCCGCCACGTCACGAAAGGGAGCCACCATGCTGAACGTTGATCATCTGTCCAAAACCTTTAACCCTGGGACTGTCAACGAGAAGCTGGCACTGGATGATGTTTGCCTGCATCTGGCCCCGGGTGATTTTGCCACCGTTATTGGTGGCAATGGCGCCGGGAAGTCCACCCTATTAAACTGCGTGGCCGGCGTCTACCGACAGGACCAGGGGAGCATCCGGGTGAACGGCATGATGCTGGACCGTTTGCCTGAATATAAAAGGGCCCGTCACCTGGGCCGCGTTTTTCAGGACCCGCTGATGGGTACGGCCGCGGATATGGAAATTGAGGAAAACCTGGCCCTGGCCCTTCGCCGTGGGAAAAGGCGCACCCTGGCCTGGGGTGTAACCCCACAGGAGCGTGAGCGCTATCACGGGATGCTAAAAAGCCTGGGGCTGGGGCTTGAGGACCGGATGTCCCAAAAGGTGGGCCTGCTCTCCGGCGGCCAGCGCCAGGCCCTGACCCTCCTGATGGCAACCATTGGTACACCCAAAGTGCTGCTGCTGGACGAGCACGCGGCCGCCCTTGACCCCAAGACCGCCAGGAAGGTGATGGAACTAAGCAATCAATTTATTAAAGACATGGGCCTTACCTGCCTGATGGTAACCCACAACATGCGCCATGCCATCCAGTACGGGAACCGCCTGATCATGATGAGCCAGGGCCGCGTTATCCTGGATGCGGCAGGGGAGGAGAAACAGAAACTGACTGTGGAGGGCCTCATTCAGCGCTTCTCCCAGCAGCGCTCGGACGAGGTGATGAATGACCGGATGCTGCTGGGCTGACATCTCCCGATATACGATGCTTTTTGGCGGAGAAGCTGATGGGCTGTCGGCCTGGCGCCTATGCCGCCGAGGTGGATTGCCGGGCCGGGGTGCCGGCGTCCTCCAAACCCGCTACGGCTTGTTTAGTCGTTTATGCCGGGGTATATGACCCTGGCTTTTTTTGCCGCCCGGGACAGAAGCCCGAGGAGCCTGGCAACGCGGGAGGGCTTTGCGGTACTATAGCAACAGTGCCTGCTCTGGCCGGCTGGCAGTGGAATTTGCCACAGGGCCGGGGGCGTACAATGTAAACCCGCAAACTTGCCTGGGCTAAGCGGGGAGGGCTGTTCCACTCCGGGGGAACGCTATTTGGCTTGTACCGCAAAAGGGGGCTTGCCTGACCGGTTTTGAAAATTGATGATTTTTTCGTTGATGATCAAGCCGTCCTTGATGTCCATGGCCTGCTGTATAACCTGCCCCATTTTGTCCCGCGCCATGTCGATCAGGTAGGGCATCAGAGCCTGGGAAATCTCCCAACTGGCGGAATCCCACAGGATGGTGGGCGTATGATCCACTGCATAATAGCTGATGTTACCCACCTTTCGAATGGGCTCTTCCATGGATGTAGGCGAGGAGAAGCTGAAACTCATCCCCTTGTCGCAGCTGATATCCGCTATCAGGCAAGGTTTTCTGAACTTCTCGATATCCCCGTCGCGGATAAAAAAAACGGGGTTAAGGGGGTCCTGCAGGATGCCGTTGATGATAATGTCGGCCTTGGTCAGCCGGTTGATCAGGGGGGCTGGCTTTCCATCGCTTCCATGCACGACGAAAGTATCCTTCCCCTCCCGCCACATCCTACGGTACCGGGGCCCGGGTATCTGCATCCCCACCAAATACTGCGGCCGCTTGGTATACACTGTGATGTCATGGAAACCATGGCCTTTGAGCGCATGGATGGCGCCGCGGCTGACCGAACCATAGGAGAGGACGACCGCCTTGACCTCCGGCCCGTAGTTGCCATCGATACCGCGCTGGCGAAGGGCGTCCTGTACGCCGCAGTAGCCGGCCATCTCGTTGTTCTTATGAAACAGGTGGATATGGCCCCTTCCGTTGGGGCCGTTCATATTTTCCCATGCGATGAGCGTCATCTTCTTTGAGATGGCCGATTCCACCACCTCAGGGCTCTGAACGCTGTGAATCCAGCCCCAGAAAGTCGTCCCCTCTCTGGCTTCCTGAAAGTCAGCAAGAACCGGCTTGGGCAGGATGACGGTTTTAAATGTCCGGAAAAGCTCCTCCCTGGTTCGCATTGGGTTGCCTGTCCAGCTTTCCATCTGTTCATCGGATACACCGAAGCGTTCACCATACCCCTTTTCAAAATGAAGTTTATGGACAACCTCAGGCGGAAGCTGATTCAGTATGCGCGGATGCACCGCCACCCTCTTTTCATAAGGTTTCCTTGATTGTCCAATCACTGCCATATCCATTATATTGCCCCCTTCCATCTGGTGTTTCCAGGATTCTGGATGCAGCCTGCATCTGCAGGTAAACATCGGGATTCCCCATATAGCAATCATACCACAGCAAGCATAAAAGCTGCGATTTCACTGGGGTTTCGGGCTATTTTGTCTATGAGGGGCTATTGTTCAGGCATCTTGAGCACAGGTCCGAACCGCATGCAGGTGTATCTTCCCGCGCCCCGGAGCCTGAACCCAAGCGCCAGGCAGAAGCGGCGGTATGGCTTGGCCTTGCTGTCTTCCGCCAGCCCACCCATCAGGCGGCGGATGGCCAGCTTTCTTAGGCATAAAAAAGAAGAAGCAGGGCCTGGGGCTACCCTGCTTGCGGGACGATAGGCGCTGGCCGCCTGATTTGGCGTCCAGCGCACTTCCCTGTCCCGGGAGCTTCAGAAGATGTGCCGGGCGGGCCTTGCCACAGACGACCGGGATAGTATCACCCTGCTGCGGTCAGGCTATTTTCACCGGCACCCACAGCGTCATTTCATAGTCGGGGCATGTAGTATCACCTGGGGCATACACCTCGAAATCAGGTGTGCCCGCATGACGGTAGCCCTTTTGAGGGAAGAAAGTGTCCCAGACATAGATCCAGCCTTGCTTGATGCACTCCGGCGTGGGACCCTTGACAGGCACAACGGCGTAGTCCGCTCCCGGTACATCCATCAGTTCCAGCCCCAACGCGCGGGCTTTCTCCACATCCTGGGTATGGTAGCCTGCCATATAGCGGAAGCTGCCGTCTTCCTTCATATCAGAGCACACGCCGAAGCTCTGCCCGCTGCCCAGGGATTCCAGCTGTTGATAGGGAATTTTATCAAACAGCATGCCCCAGAGCCCGGCAAAGTCGGATTTGGGGGTGGCTGCTATCATCAGGCCTGCCGCCTTGAAGCCATCCTTGTGTTCCACGCGGACATCCATAGCGCTTCCTCCTTGATCATTTCTGAATATCACACAGGCGGCTTTTCGCCGCCATAAGCCCGGATTCACCCGGCGCCTTGAAAATTGCTTCCGGAGGCGCTGTGAACACCATTCTGGTGTTTGTAAAGGGGTGGGTAAAGGCCAGGGACCAGGCATGCAGCATCAGCCGGGGGGCTGAGGGCAAGCCCTTGAAGCCATACAGCGGGTCCCCCAGCACCGGGTGATGGGCATGGGAGAAATGCACACGGATCTGGTGGGTGCGGCCGGTCACCAGCCGGATTATCACCAAAGCACTTTTATCATCCTGGCGCACCATCTGCCACAAGGTCAGCGCTTCCCTGCCGCCCTCGGCCACCGCCATCCTTTTACGGTCTTTTGGGCTTCGGGCGATGGGGCCGTCCATCCGCCCGCTCTCATGCTTGAGCATTCCCGCAACCACGGCCAGGTAATGCTTTTCGATCTGACGCCTGGCCAGCGCCTGGGAAAGCGCGGTATGCGCCCGGTCATTCTTTGCCACCAGCATCAGCCCGCTGGTGTCCTTGTCAAGCCGGTGGACGATGCCCGGACGCTTCTCCCCGCCAATGCCTGACAGCTGGTCCAGGTGAAATAAAAGGGCGTTGACCAGGGTGCCTGAGGGGTTGCCCGCAGCCGGGTGAACTACCAGCCCGGCAGGCTTATCCACAACAGCCAGGGCTTTATCCTGAAAAATGATTCTAAGCGGGATGTTTTCAGGCTGATTCCGGGATTCCGTTTCCTCCGGTATCGTCAGGCGCGCCTCCTCCCCGACTTTGGCCCTATAGGAAGGCTGGTTGACCATTCTTCCGGATACACTTGCCTGGCCCTCACGGATAAGCCGGGTGGCCTGGGAACGGGACAGGGTATCCTGGCTTAAAAGCACATCCAGCCGGGTTGCGCCATCCCCATGGGCCAATATTTCCCTCATGTCGCCCTGCCTTCCCGGCTGAACAGCGCGCTGATGGCCAGAAGCGCCGCCCCCAGTGTGATACACATATCCGCCAGGTTGAATACCGGGAAATCAACAAACAGCAGCTGCACATAGTCAATCACCGCGCCGTGGGCCACCCGGTCCAGGAGGTTTCCCAGCGCGCCGCCCAGGATCAGCCCTGTGCCCGCCAGGGAAAGCCCTTCTAGTGGCAATTGGCGCAGAAAGGCGCCCGCCAGAAGGATAAGGGCCAGGGAGAACAGCGCCACCAGTACCGGGTGCCCTGAGAACAGCCCAAAAGAAACGCCCGTGTTTCTGATGCCAATCAGTCTGACCAGCCCTGGGATGAGTGCCTGATCGGCATTCTGGAGCTCTGATTTGAGCCATTGGTCCAATAGAATCACCGCCAGCGCCAAAAGCCCCGTTTTCCTTTCCGCCATTCTACCCTCCTGTCTGATGCTGTTCATTATAGGCCAAATGGGTATAATTAAAAAAGACTTTTTGAAGGAGGAGTGACAATGCGCCAGCTATCGGCACTTTTGATTCTGATTCTGATGCTGTCCCTTATGGCCGCGCCGGCCTTGTCTGAGGCTGAGGGAATGAAGACGATTTACTTTGCGGGCGGCTGCTTCTGGGGTGTGGAACATATGATGGAACTGGTGCCGGGGGTGAAAGACGCGGTGAGCGGATATGCCAACGGCACGGTGGATAATCCGGACTATGGCCAGGTGGTCTCCGGCAGCACCGGCCACCGGGAAACGGTGAAGGTGACCTATGACCCCGAACTTGTGAAGCTGGAGGAGCTGACCGAGCTGTTCTTCTCCGCCATTGATCCCACAGTGAAAAACCGGCAGGGCAATGATGTGGGCAGCCAATACCAAACCGGTGTTTATTACGCTGATGAGGCTGACGGGGAAATTATCCAGGCCCTGGCGGAAGCAGAAAAGCGGAAGCACAGCGCGTTTGTGGTGGAGATTGAGCCCATCCGGAACTTCTGGGAGGCCGAAGAATACCACCAGGATTACCTCATCAAGAACCCGGGCGGCTACTGCCACCTCACCCGGGAGGATTTTGACCGTGCCACGGCCACTGGCCTGGCGGAAACCCCGAAGGTCGCGGTGTACCGGCGCATCAGCCCGCAGGAAGCCAAGGCAGCGATAGATGCCGGGGAAAACCCGGTCATCGTGGATGTGCGGGAGCCCTTTGAGTTCGTGCAGGGGCATATCCCAGGCGCCATCAACCTGCCTCTGGGGGACCTTTCCAGAAGTGCGGTGGAGCAGCTTCCCGACAAAGACGCTCTCATCTATCTCTATTGCCGGTCCGGCAGCCGCAGCGCTTCCGGGGCGTATGAGCTGATCCAAATGGGGTATACCAATCTCCATGACCTGGGCGGCATCATCGATTGGCCGTATGAAGTAAGCCGATAGACGAGAATAATTTGCCCTGCCAGGATTTTGGCAGGGCGTTTTTATTTTGAAGCGCCGCGTATCATCCGGTCGATCGCCTTGGCGGCATCCTTGCCAGCCCCCATGGCCAGGATGACGGTGGCGGAACCGGTTACCACATCGCCCCCCGCGAAGACCTTTTCCCGTGAGGTGAGGCCCTCCGGGCCGTTTACCATGATGCCGCCCCACTTGTCGGTGTCAAGGCCGGGGGTGGTGAGGCGGATCAAGGGGTTGGAGGAGGTTCCCAGGGCCATGATCACCACATCCGCGGCCAGCTCATAATTGCTGCCGGGTTGCTCGATGGGGCGGCGCCGGCCAGAGGCGTCCGGCTCTCCAAGGGCCATTTTAATGCACTCAAGCGACCTTACCCAACCCCTGTCATCTCCCAGGATCTGTACCGGGTTGGTTTGGAAATGAAAGACGATGCCCTCCTCCTGGGCATGGTGGACTTCCTCCCGCCGGGCAGGAAGTTCCTCAAAGCCCCGGCGATAGATGATGGACACATCCCCGGCCCCCAGCCGCTTGGCGCAGCGGGCGGCGTCCATCGCCACGTTTCCCCCGCCCACCACTGCCGCATGCCGGCCCCTTAAGATGGGGGTGAGGCTGTTTTCTTCGTAGGCTTTCATCAGGTTGATGCGGGTCAGATACTCATTGGCGGAGTAGACGCCTTTCAGGGATTCCCCAGGGATGCCCATAAAGCGGGGGAGACCGGCGCCTGAAGCGATGAAAACAGCCTCAAAGCCATATTCCAGCAGTTCGTCAATGGTGAGCGTCTTGCCGATGACGGTGTTGAGCATCACCTCCACACCCAGACGGGTGAGGGCGTTAACCTCCGCCATCACGATGTCCTTGGGCAGCCGGAACTCCGGGATGCCATAGGATAAAACACCTCCCGGCAAATGCAGCGCCTCAAACACTGTGACGGCGTAGCCCATGCGAGCCAGTTCCCCGGCTGCTGTCAGGCCGCCCGGCCCAGCCCCGACCACCGCCACCCTGTGGCCGTTGGGGACGGGAACTGGCGGCAGGGCGCAGGCGTGCTCCCGGTACCAGTCCGCGGCAAAACGTTCCAGGCGGCCTATGGCCACAGGCTCTCCCTTCAGGCCCCTGACGCAAAGTTGCTCACACTGGGTCTCCTGGGGGCAGACGCGGCCGCACACCGCGGGCAGCGCACTGGCCTGGTTGACTACCCGGAAGGCCTCCTCAAAGCGCCCCTGGGCGATTTCCTCAATAAAGGCTGGAATATCAATGGCAACAGGGCACCCGGAGATACAGGGTTTATGCTTGCAGCCAAGGCAGCGCAAGGCCTCCTCCACAGCCATCCCTTCCGTATAGCCCAAAGCGACCTCTGAGAAATTGCGGTTGCGGGTATGGGGATCCTGGACCGGCATGGGCACCTTTGTTTTGGACAGGTTGCGTGCCATTTATTTCTCCCCCCGGCGAAGCAGGAAGCAGGCTCCCTCCCGCTCCTGTTTTTCAAATTCCTCATAGACGCGGTTGCGGCTGATTACCTCGTCGAAGTCTACCTCATGGCCGTCAAAGTCCGGACCGTCCACGCAGGCGAACTTGACCTGGCCGCCCACCGTCAGCCGGCAGCCGCCGCACATGCCCGTGCCATCCACCATGATGGGGTTCATGGACACGGTGGTCTTGACGCCATATTTTTTGGTGAGCTGGCTGACGAATTTCATCATGATCAAAGGGCCGATGGCGATCACCTCGTCATAGTGATGGCCTTCCTTGATCAGGCCCTCCAGCGCATGGGTTACCAGGCCATGGCTGCCGTAGCTGCCATCATCGGTCATCACATTAAGCCTGTCGCTGACAGACTGGAATTCCTGTTCCATAAAAACCAGGTCCTTTGATCTGAAACCGATGATGCTGTGGACCACGCTCCCCTGTTCATGAAGCTTCCGGACCACGGGGAAAGCGATGGCGCAGCCCACGCCGCCTCCCACCACACAGGCCTTTTTGATGCCCTCGGTGGCTGTTTCCTTCCCCAGTGGGCCCACGAAGTCATGCAGGCTGTCCCCGGCGGCCAGCGTATCCAACGCCATGGTGCCAGCACCCACCACCTGGTAAACCACGCTCACCGTTCCGTTCTCCCGGTCATAATCGTGAATGGTAAGGGGGATACGCTCGGAATTTTCGCGGGCGCGAAGGATGATGAACTGGCCTGGCTGGGCTTTGCGGGCAACCAGGGGAGCCAAGATCACCATGCGGCTGGCGTTGCCGGACAGGGACATCTTCTCAAGGATGGTATATGCTTGCATCGGGCTCCTCCAAAGTCATTCTGGTGATTGCCTCAACAGGGCTGCGCGTGCTTTATAATCGGGCAAGAGGGTGCCAAGAATTTCATAAAAGCGGGCAGAATGGTTCAACTGCTTCAAATGCGCCACCTCATGGGCCGCCACATATTCAATGGCGGATACAGGGTAGCGCATCAACAGCCACGAGAAGCACAGGCCGCCCTTCCTATTGCAGCTGCCAAAGCGCTTTTTTGCGCTGGTGATTTTCACATACCGGGGCTGAATTCGCAGCTGTGCGGCATACTGCGCCACAAGGCCTGGCAGAACAGCCTTCGCCTTTTCCTTAAGCGCTGCAACTTCCACAGGGTTGATTTCTTTTTGCTCTGGCCGGGGCTTCCGCAGGTGCTTCGTAATCCAGCCTGCCTTGGTTGCCACAAAACGGTCTATTTCCGTTTTGGGCAATCTGTGCGGCGCACGCGCAATCACCTGGCCTTCCGGTGTCACTTCAAGGGCCAGGGTGCGGCGTTCGCTTCTGATCAGGCGGTACTCATGCGTCACTGGTCAAAAAACACTAGCTGTCGTTTTTGGTGAACAGGGAGCGGGCCTTCCCGGCCAGCCTGCCGGACAGGGTGCGGGAACGCTTCAGCGCCATCTCCGCTTCCAGGGCTTCCCGGCGATAGCTCAGGTTATCAGGTTCTATCCGCACCGCGGCGCGCCAGGCCTGATGGGCGCCCATATAGTCCTTAAGGCCCATGAGCGCCTCCCCCTGAAGCGCGTACCACCCGGCATCCTTGTCCTCAGAGCGCCCCAGCTGGAACAGCGCCATGCCGTACTGCTTGCGCTCCAGCAGGCTCTTGGCCCAGTATTTGGCCTGGGCTACCGGCAGGGCGGGTGAGGGAGTGTGCCTGGACTCAAGGGTCTTTAAACACTGGGCGTAAGCCAGGTTGATAGAGATCAGTTCCCTTTGCCCTGCTTGCTGCTCCTCAGGGTCTGAAAAACTATCCGGGTGGCAAGCCTTCACCAGCCTCCGATATGCGCTTCGGATGGCAGCTTCATCGGCGTCCGGGCGCAGGCCCAGGCGCTCAAAGGCCGTTTGCATTGCCGTTTTCCTCCGGGTCAAGGGGGGCGCGGCTGATTCTGGCCCCCAAGTCAGTCAGTTTGCTCTCCAGGTGGTCATATCCGCGGGCAATGGTCCCCGGGTTATAGACTTCCGTGATGCCCTGCGCCATCAGCCCTGCGATGACCAGCGCGGCGCCGCCCCGCAGGTCAGGCGCCCAGACCGGGGCACCATGGAGTTCCGGCACACCCTCAATATGGGCCAGGCGGCCGTTGATAATTGATATCGCGCCCATCTTGCGCATCTCGTCCAGGTGCTTGAACCGGGACTCGAAAATATTCTCGATCACTTCGCTGGTGCCCAGCGCCTTGGTTAAAAGGGCACTCATGGGCTGCTGCAGGTCCGTGGGGAAGCCAGGATATTCCTGGGTGGAGATGCGGATCGCGCGGTGGCCCTGCCGCAGGTTGACAGTGATGACATCATCCTGGCTTGTAACCATGACGCCCATCTCCAGGAGTTTCGCTGTCAGCGCTTCCATATGGGTAGGGATGCAGCCCCGCAGCACCACATCCCCCCGCGTGGCGGCGGCAGCGATCATCAGGGTTCCTGTTTCGATCTGGTCGGGAATGACGGTGTAATTGCCCCCGTCCATCCTTCCGGTACCACGGATACGGATGGTGTCCGTCCCGGCGCCACGGATGCGGGCGCCAATGCGGTTCAAAAAGTTGGCCGTGTCAACGATATGCGGTTCCCGGGCGCAGTTGGTGAGGATGCTGTCACCCTCAGCCCGGGCTGCCGCCAGCATCACATTGATGGTGCCCCCCACGGTCACCATGTCGAAGTTGACATGCGCTCCCTTCAGCTTGCCCTCCAGCACCAGCATGCCGTTCTCATCCCGGATGGTGGCGCCCAGGGCCTTAAAGCCCTTTAGGTGCTGGTCGATGGGCCGGCTGCCCAGATCGCACCCGCCGGGGTAACCAACTTCCGCCCGCCCGTAGCGGCCAAGCAGCGCGCCCATCATATAGTAGCTGGCGCGCATCCGCTGGCTGTAGGCATAGGGCACCGTCAATGCGGTCACCCCGCCCGGGTCGATGGCCATCTGCTTCTGTTCCGGATGCCAGTCCACCTTTGCGCCAAGATACTTCAAAATACGATATAAAACCCGGATATCTTCGATAGCCGGGAGGTTCTCGATGATGCAGGGGCCGTCGGCCAACAGCGCCGCGGGAACCACCGCCAGGGAGGTGTTCTTGCCGCCGGAAACATATGCTTCGCCCCTCAGTTCCCGGCCGCCGTCAATCACCAATTTGTAATCAGGCATCCGCCGCGTGACCTCCTCCATCGTTGGCCAAAGTATAGCATAGGGGAGAAAAGAAAGTAAAGAAAGCACAAAAAGGCCCTGCCAGGACCGCGAAAAAGCTTACTGGCTGTGCCTAAGCATCCCGTGTTCCAGCAGCTTCATCACCTCGTCCACCACCTTTGCAAGGTCCGCGTCTTTATCAAAAAAAACGTACTTGAGCCCAACGAAATTCGATATACCCATGAGGATGTAGGCCATGACCGTGGTGTCCATGTCCGTCAGTTCGTCCCTGGACGCATCCAGGCGGGTTTTGTAACGCTGGGCGAAGGTTTCATAATAGCTGACAAACAGTTTGGGGTTGATAAAGAGGGATTCCCAGATAATTTTGTACATGTGGGGCTTGCGGCGCACATGCATCAAAAAAGCCAGCAAGCCTGCCCGTTCAATCTCCAGCCGGTCGCTCAAGCCCTTGGTTTTTTGCGCGATATTCTTGCGGATCTGGTGGCCGTACTGCTGAAGAAGGTGGCAATAAAGGCTGTACTTGTCCTCGAAGTAAATATAGATGGTCCCCGGGGCCACCTTAGCCCTGAGGGCGATATCGCTCACGCTGGTATTGTAATAGCCCTTGCGGCCGAACTCGGTTTCCGCCGCGCGGCTGATCCGGTTCATGGTGGTTTGGCCCCGGGCGGTCTTTGGATTGGTAATGCTCATGGCGCCTTCCTTGTCATGTAATATATGGCAAACCATTTTATTATGGCCAGACGGCTTCCGGCTGTCAAGGCAGAAGCCTCAGGGGCTGTCAATGGGTTCCCGGCAACCAAACCAGCCCATGGCCAGGGAGGCGAAAAGTTCCGGGCGCTCGAGGAACAGCACATGTACAGTCCGGGGAAGGGTGATGAACCCAGCTTCCGGAATTCCTTCCAGGATACCCTTCTGCTCCCAGGGCATCATCACCAGAAGGATGATCCGGTGATGCCTCGAAAACGCCGGCAAAAAAGGCGCCCAGGAATCCGTTGGCATCATGATGCCGTTAAGCAGCGGCAGGGGATGCCCAAGGCCCGCTCCCGGTAGCGAATGTCCCTGCCCTTGCAGGAGAAAAGCATAGGCGCTCTTTTCAGGGAAGCTGGATGGGATCCCGGTGGCTGAGAAAACCGGTCAGGAGGGCTGTGAACAGGTCCGGCCGCTCATAGAAGGAAGCGTGCCCCGTCTTGGGGAGGAAGACCAACTCGGCATTGGGGAGGCATTCATGCAGAAAAGCCTGCTCCTCCGGCGGGGTGATATGATCCTGCTGGGAGGAGAGAAGCAATACGGGACAGGTGATTTTGTCCAGCTGATTAGTCACATCATGGGACTCTGCTGAGCGGGTAAGCCTGGCCATGCGGGCCTGGAAATCGCTGCTGGCAAAGGCGGTGCCCGTGAGCAGGTTTTTGCGGTTCTCCATCCACAGGGCCCTGCGGTCATAAAAATCCGGGCTGTAGATAACCGGGATGGTGGTGGCGTAGTAAGCCCGGGGATTGTTCCCGGCCAGGATCCAGGCCTCGCCAATTTCCTTAAGCCAGGCATTGGTCCTGGCCACTGTGTTGGCCAGCACCATGCGGCTTATCAGATCGGGCCTCAAAGCCGCCAGGTTCAGGGCTACCTCGCCGCCATAGCTGGTGCCAAAGACGTCCACCCGTAAAAGGCCAAGGTGTGCAAGAAACGCTTCCAGCATCTTTGCCTGAAGGATGATGGGGAAGTCTTTCCCCATGGGCTCGGACTGCCCCTGATCCAGCAGGTCCACCAGCACGGGCTGGCTGCCGGATTTTGTGATGGCCTGAAGAAAAGGTTCCCAGGACTTGGTGGACATCATGATGCCGTTGAGCATCAACAGCGGCCGGCCGGTGCCCGCCACCTCGTAGTAAACGGATCTTCCCTCAAATGTGAACGTGCTCATCGGTCATAGATGAGGCCGATCTCATAGGCCTTTTGGCGCAGCTCTTCCCGGAAGTTGGGATGGGCGATGGATATGAGCAACTCAACCCGCTCCCTGACATTGGTGCCCCTGAGGTGCACCACGCCGTATTCCGTCGCCACAAAATCCACATCATTGCGGGATAGGGATACAGCGGCACCGGCCTTGAGCTGTGGCACGATTTTGGAGATCTCCTCCCGCTCGCCGGTGAGGTGGTTTTTGGCCATGGTGGTGGAGTACAGGCAGATGAAACTGCGGCCGTTTTTGGATTTCTGCGCCCCGGTGGCAGTGTCTGTCTGCCCGCCGGTACCGGAGAACTGCTGGGAGCCAATGGACTCGCTGGCGCACTGTCCCGTCAGGTCGATCTCCATGGTGGAATTGATGGAGACCATGTTGTCGTTCTGCGCGATGACATAGGGGTCGTTTGTGTAGGAGCCTGCCAGCACCTCTACCGAGGGGTTGTCATGGGCATACTCGTACAGTTCCTTTGAACCCATAACGAATGTACAGACCATCTTGCCGTTGTGAATCTGTTTCCTGCGCCCTGTGATAACCCCTGCTTTGGCCAGATTCATCATGTTGGTGGTGAGCATCTCGGTGTGGATGCCCAGGTCCTTTTTGTCATACAGCGTATCCGCGATGGCATTGGGCATGCCGCCGATGCCCAGCTGGATGCAGTCCCCATCCTTGATATAGGCGCCCACCAGCTTTCCAACGATCCGGTCTTTCTCGCTGGGCTCCACATCGGGCAGTGCCGGCACCGGGTAGTCCGCCTCAATCAGGCAATCCACCTCATCCACCCTGAGAAAGGCATCGCCAAAGGTGCGGGGATAATTGGGATTGATCTCAAGAATCACCTTGTCCGCCGCCCTGATCATCTGCATCTCATAGGTGTTGGAGCAGGAGAGGCTGATGTTGCCGTGGGCGTCGGGCATGGCTGCAGCGCCTACATACAGGGTGGGTTTGCGGTATGCCAGGCGTTTGGTAGCGGCAAAATGGAGGCAGTTGGGCACAAAATAGGTGTTGCCATACTTGTGGGCACGGCGGGTAGCGGGATTGTAAAACCAGCTGTCATGCAAAAAGGCGTGGCGGTACTGGATATCGTTGAAGCAGGGATAGTCGCCCAGGGGCAGGCAGGTGGAGATGGTGACATCCCGAAGGCGGTCAGCGGTGGTGTGCAGGTGGCTGAAAAATGCATTTGCTGTGGAGGCGCCAAGGCCTGTGACGATGTAGTCGCCCGACTTGACCATGTCCACCGCCTGCTGAACTGAAATCAGTTTTTCCTTGTAATTCATGTTGATCTGCCTTTCCCCCTGTGCTGATACTGTTGATTTCGTATTTTGAAAGCCGATTACAGCCTCGCGCGGCTGTCTTCAGCAGAAGGGGAGGGCGCCCGGAGGCCCCTCCCCGGTGTGGTCAGAACGCTGCCTCTTTATTCGCCCAGCAGTTCAGAAATGGATTTCATACCGTCCACGGTGATGAAGGAGGTGGCTGCGTCAGTGTAATTCTTGACATACTTGGCAAACGCCATGCCGTCAAGGCCGATGCGCTGGGCATTGGAGTAGTCTACGCCGCCAGAGATGGGGACATCGATACGCTCGGATTCCATGGCCTCCAGGAAGGCATCACGGGTGATTTCCTTGTCAGCCAGGCGGTTGACGCCTTCCATGAACACCTTCACAGCGATAAAGGAAGACATGGAGTACGCGGAGATGCTGTAAGCAGTGGCCGCTTCCTGAGTAATATAGCCTTTTTCCGCGCCCCAGTTCAGGACATTGAGGAACTCGGCGATGTCGGCGGCCTGGCGCTCTGTCTGGGCAGCGGGGTCGATAACAACCCAGGCGCCGCCATAGATATCCCCGGCGTCTTCTTCATTGGCAACTTCGGGGACAAAGGTTGGGGCCACGTTGACATAGGAGACGATGACGGGGATGCCGCGGGTTTCGGGGTTCTGCTGCATGGCAGTGTAGATGCCGTTGAAGTAGGGCTGGTTTCCGCCGATGACCACTGCGTCAGCGCCGGCCAGCTGGGCGACCTGGCTGGTCAGTTCGTCCGCCACGGTGGTGTTCACCTGCACGCCCAGGATTTCGGGGCGATTGGATTCTTTAATGGTTTCCATCTGCATGTTCACGCCCTGGAGAATCTGGTTGCCAACATCATCTGCGGAGTAGATCAGGCCGACCTTGTTCACTTCTTCTACATTGGAATCAGCGATGGAGGGCAGGTTTATGGCGCGTAGCAGCATGATGCGGCCTTCAGTGATGTAGATGGGCTGCACGGGGAAGGTGAAGCGTTCGTTGCCTTCGGCGGGCAAGTAGTACTGCAGGGCAGAGCCGGTGCCCCAGTATACGGAGGGAACGCCCGACTCAACGATATAGTCCTGGGTGGCGGCAATAATCCAGGTGCCCAGATTGCCGACCATGGAGAACACTTCATCGTCTTCCACCAGTTTCTCGATGTAGGTCTTGGCAAGGGGACCTTCGGACTGGTCATCATAGGAGACATGGTCCAGGTAGTAGCCCACGCCGTCAGCGCCCTTGGCTACACCGCCCATCACTTCATTGATATACTTCACAAACAGTTTGTAGAATTGGCTGTAGGGAACGCCCACACCGGCATATGCGCCGGCTTCGCACATGACAGAGCCGATCTTGACGGTGCCTTTGAACTGCACGCCATCTTTTTCTACAGCGTTCGTGTCAACACCGGTCTCCGCCATGGCACCGATTGCTGCCACGGACAGGAGCATTGCCAGAACCAGGGCCAGGGATAGGATCTTCTTCATCGCTTTTCTCCTTTTGGTTTCCTTTATTTATTTATCAAATGCGGAACCCCGCATTCAACATCGTTCGTCAGGTCTTCTGGCCGCCCAGGTAGGCCTCCACCAGGGTTTCGTCGTGAATGAGCTCGCTGGCCGGACCCTGTATTGATACACGGCCCAACTCAAGCACATAGGCATAGTCGGCGATTTTCAGCGTCTGGAATGCATTTTGCTCGACGATGAGGATGGTATTTCCCGCCTCCTTCAACTGCTGTATGATGGCGAAAATATCCCGGATAATGAGAGGCGCCAGGCCCAGGGAAGGTTCGTCCAGCAAAAGCACCTTGGGGGCAGCCATGAGTGCGCGGCCGATGGCCAGCATCTGCTGCTCGCCGCCGGAGAGGGTATTGGCCTGCTGGCGGCGCCGCTCCTTCAGGATAGGAAAGAGGTTGAACACCCGTTCCAGGTTCTCCGCCACGATCTGGCTTTTGCTTTTGCCCTTGCGGCTCTTGATGCTGTATGTGCCCACCATGAGGTTTTCCTCCGTGGTCAGGCCCTGCAGGATCAGACGGCCTTCCGGCGACTGGATCATGCCCAGTTCGGCAATCTTGTAGGGATACATACCCCGCAGTTCATGTTTTCCGTCCAGCAGGATGCTGCCGGAATTGGCCTTGACAACGCCGGAGATGGTACGCAGCAGGGTGGATTTGCCCGCCCCATTGGCGCCCAGGATGGCAACAATGCTGCCTTCCGCAACCTGCAGGTTGATACCGTTGATGGCGTCGATAGCGCCATAACTGACAAACAGATCCCGGATTTCCAGCATGGTTTTGCTCATGCGATCACCTCCAGCTCCTGGGCATCGCTGGTGCCCAGGTAGGCATCCTGCACCAGTTGGTCGTTTTGAATCTGCTGAGGCGTGCCATATGCCAGTTTCTTCCCGAAGGAAATGGCGCAGATGTGGTCGCACAGGTCCATCACCAGGCCCATATTGTGTTCCACCAGGAAAATGGTGACCCCGTAATCCTTTTGAATCTGGCGGATCAGGCGGGTGAGCTCAACGGTTTCCTGGTCATTCAGGCCGGCTGCCGGCTCGTCCAGGATGATCAGGTTGGCGCCGGCCATGAGGGTTCGCGCCAGTTCGACGCGCTTCAAAACACCGTAGGGCTGTCCCACCGGCGGCAGATCCTTGATGGCGCTCAACCCGCAGTACTCCAGCACCCGGTTTGCGCGTTGCTTGATGACCATCTCTTCCTGCCGGACCCGCCTTGTATTGAAAATCTGCTGCCCGAGTGAGCTTAGGTACTGGGGATGGGCCGCGATGAGCAGGTTATCCAGGATGCTCAGCTCGCCGATGACTTCCACATTCTGGAAGGTTCGCACAATGCCCTTGGTAATGATTTTATGCACATCATAGTTGTTCAGCCGCAGCACATTCCCTTCCCTGGTGCGATAGATGATATCGCCGGCAGTAGGCTTGTAAAACTGCGTGATGCAGTTGAACACCGTGGTTTTGCCGGCGCCATTGGGACCAATCAAGCCGAATATCTCTCCCTGCTTGACATCAAAGGACAGGTTGTCCACTGCCTTCAAGCCGCCAAAGGCCATGCTCAGGCCTTCCAGGCGCAGACAGACATCCTCAGGCAGGTGGTGCTCCGCCTGGCTTTCGCTCCTGAGCAGTTGGGCCTGCTTTTCTTTGAGTACAGAGCCCAGCCTGTCAATACGGGCTTGCTGGCGTTTTTCCTGGGCTTTCAAATAGGCGCCGTCCGCCTTCTTCAGAGCTTCCTCTTCATGTAAAAGCCGCTGCTCTTTGGCCGCCAGCCCTTGCTGCAGCCGCTGCTGTTTTGCCAGACGGTTTTTGTCGGAAAGCCTGTTTGCGCGGGCTTTTTCAAGCAGTTCTGCGTACATCCTGTCCTGTTCATGCTGCTGCTCGGCGGTCAGATCATTGAGCTGCTGGCGCGCAGCGGGGCTTATGTCCTTTGCGTCCGGCAGCATACGGCCCTCTCGGTCCAGCAATCCTTCCTTGCGCCGCAAATCCTGGCGCAGCTTCCGGTATGCCAGTCGCTGGGCCTTGCGCAGCCCCGGCAATTTCTTCTGTAACAGCGCCTGGGCAGCATCCTGGGGGCTTGCCAGGGCCAAGCCCAGTTTGGCCAGCGGCCGCTGCAGGCGGGCTTCCAGCAAGCTCAGCTTGTGCTCCCGGCGCTCCCGGCGCTGAGTTTCCAGCAGGGTGACAGTGTCTCCAGCCAGGCGGATTTCGCCTTCCAGCTGCTCGATCTCCTCAAACAGCCTGCGGCGTTCCCGGGCGGCCGCCTTGTCACCAAAGTAACGCGGGTCAGTCTTCTTCGCCATATACATATAAGCGCCTCTTCGCTGCCAGCTGGCGGAAGGCCTGTTTGAACCGCTGGCCCAGTTGTACCAGCCCGCCGGGGTAGAACATGACAATCAGAATGATGATACTGCCAATGGTGATGTTGATTACCCAGGAATTGTCCCGAAAGAAGGGGATATCCTGCAGGAAGATGGGCGTCAAGCCGAAGACAATCAGGCAGCCCAGGAAAGTGCCGATGAGGTTCTTGGAGCCGCCGATGAGCACCGCGGCCAGAATATTAAGGGAAAAGATGATGGTGTAGTTGGTGGGGGTGGAGAACTTGAAGTAACTCATGAACATTGCCCCGGCAAACCCGGCGAAAATTGTGGACATGAGGAAAGCCAGCAGGCGGTATTTCAACAGGCTGATTCCCATGGCCTGTGCGGCGGAACTTGAGTTTTTCATAGCCAGCATCGCCCGTCCGGTGCTGGATTTCCCCAGGTTGTATGTCAGCATCATCAGCCCCACAGTGATCAACACCAGCAGGATATAGAAGGATCGCCTGGCGTCAATGGTTTTCATGTCGAAGATAGCCTGCAGGAAGGGAACCTGCGCCAGTTTGGAAAACAGGTCACGGTCGATGGCCGCCAGCCAGCTGTCAGGGTTCTGGAACAGCTGAAAAATGGGATACTTTGAGATGCTGGAACCCATGGAACCATTGGTGAACCCCAGCCAGTTGTTGAAAATCTGGTAGAAGATCTCGCTCAGGCCCAGGGTGACGATGGCCAGGAAGATGCCTTCGATGCGAAGGCTGATAAAGCCTACCGCAACGCCCAGCACCACAGACACCAGCACTGCTGCCAGAATAACGCCCAGATACGGTACCTGGGGCTGTTCCCGGATCAGGTAGCCCGCAATATATGCGCCAAGGCCCACAAAACCCGCCGTGCCCAGGCTGGCAAGCCCCGCATAGCCCAGCAGAAAAGTAAAGCCGTAACCTACAATGGAATAGACCATCACGGAGGCGAAGCCGTTCAACATGGAAGACTTGACAAAGCCAGCTCCCATGATGCTGAGCACCTGCAGCGACAGAAGCAGGATGCCAATGAAGATGAAACCGGCAAAGGGATGCTTCAGCGCCCGGCGGATGGCTGATTCAGGCTTTGCATGAAAAGTGTTTTGCATCTTATACCTTCCTGATGTACTTCTTGCCCAGGATGCCGTTGGGGAAGATGAGGATCAGCAGCAGTACCACCAGGAAGGTGACCGCGTTTTGCCACATCCCGGCATTGGGCCCCATGATGCTGGTGTTGCCGGCGAAATTATACACCAGGGGGATGATGACAGCGCCCAGGATGGGGGCGGGAAAACTGCCAAAGCCGCCCAGTACGCAGGCCAGGAAACCGAAGACCTGCGCATTACCCATCAGCGTGACGGAGAGGGGGGCGCCGGCGCCGGTAAAAAAACCACCCACTGTGGCCAGGGCGCCGGCCAGCGCCCAGGAGAAGGCCGTAATAACCCGGGTGTTGACCCCCAGCATCTGGGCAACCGTCTCATTGGCGGCGGTGGCCCGAACCCCCAAGCCCCATTTGGTATACTTCAGCGCGGCAAAGGTGGCGCTTAACAGTACGGCTGCCATAATGAAACCCAGCAGCCCCATTTCGGTAATGTTGAAGTTCATCCCAAGAAAGACAAACTGATGAATGCCCTGGGAGAAACTCCTGCCCTGGGTGTTGTAGATGACCAGGCTGTTGAAAATCACCGGGGTGACATTCACCAGAATCATCATGACCCCCATGGTGATCATCTGCTTACCCGAAGGGGTGATATGCCGCGCGCGCCTGATGAGCGCTACGTCCACCAGCATGCCAATCACAAACGCCACGACCATGCCCAGCAGCAGGCAGACCCACAAGGGCAAAGCCGTCCACTCAAGCGCGGCCCAGGTGACCGCGAAGGTGCCCACGGTGGCGATGAGACCCTGGGCGAAGTTGGTGGTGGCTGTGGTGCGGAATATCAGCACGATGCCCATGGTTACCAGGGCATACCGGCCGATCATGGGCAGGCTGTTGAGGATGGTCTGCAGGATGTCCTGAATCGTCATACGCTAACCGGCCCCCATTTGATGATGTTGGCAGCCCAGACATAGCCGATGCCGGCGGCCAGCATGCACGCCACGCTGCCGTCCTTCACCTTGCCCTGTCCAAGCGCCAGGTGCAATGAGAGAATCTGGTCAATCTGGCCGATGTGGCCGTAGTCCTCCAGGTAAATGGCCTGGTCTTCCGTCAGCCCCAGGTCTTTGAGCATGCCCAGGTGGCCGGAGCGCTTGATGTGCAGGATGGCCAGGTAGTTCAGGTCCTTGAGGGTAAGGCTGGATTTTTCCAGGGACTTCTCAATGCAGGTGACCCAGTTGCCTGCGGACACTTCGTTCAGGCGCTTTTTCATCTTCTCCGGCTCAAACAGGCGAAGGGATTTGTAAGCCTCGTCTACATTCTTACAGGTGATCGGCTCAGCTGTTCCGCCTATCCGGACCCCCGCTGTCCGGGCCAGGGAACCGTCTGAGATGATGTGGCTGCCCAGGAGGAGGTTTTTTCCGAGGTTTTTCTGAAGCAGGATGGCCCCGCCGCCAGCGCCGAGGTTGTACATCATGGACATGTTCCGGTCGGTGTAGTCCAGAAAATCGCTGTTGCGGTAGCCTCCTGCCACCAGGACCGTGTTGATTTCATCGTCCGCCAGGAGCATATCCTTGGCGATTTTCATGGCGGAGACGCAGGTGCAGCAGCGATTCTGCACGTCAATGCCCCAGGCGTTCACCGCGCCGATGCGATCCTGGATATACAGCGCCGAGGTGGTCAGAGGGTATTCCTTCCATTCCTCGCCGATACACAGAATCACGTCAATGTCCTTGGGGTCAATCCCGGTGTTCTTCAGGCAGTCCAGTGCTGCCAGGGCACCCATCTCCTGGGTGCCGTCGGTGCCGGGGTCGGCCGGAATCAGCTTCTGCCTGATGCCCAGTTTTTCGCGAACGGCGCTCTCCGCCCACACCCCGTTTGTCTTTTCGGCAATCTCGGCTGAGGTCATCACGCCCTTCGGCAGGTAGACGCCTGTGCCCACAATGCCCACATGGTTCTTCATGCTGCTTTACTCCTCTGTCTGGGCGGTCTACAGCCGCATACCGCCGTCCACCTGCAACGTCTGCCCGGTGATGAAGCTGGCCTCATCTGAAGCCAGGAACAGCGCAGCATTGGCGACTTCAATGGGCTGGCCCAGGCGGCCCAGCATGGTCATGGCGGCGAACTTGTCCAGCAGATCCTGGGGCACGGTCTTCAGGATGTCAGTCATAGTGTAACCGGGGGCGATGCAGTTTACCCGGACATTGCCGCCTTTCAGTGAGAACTCCTTGGCCCAGGTCTTGGTAAGGCCGATAATACCCGCTTTAGTGGCCGCATAGTTGGCCTGGCCGATGTTGCCAAAGACACCCACGACGCTTGAGATGCTGATGATGGAGCCGCCACCCTGCACCTGCATATAGGGCCCCACATGGCGGGTGAGGTTGAAGACACCCTTGAGGTTCACATCGATCACTGCGTTCCACTGATCATCCGTCATTTTGCGGGTCATAGCGTCCTTGGTGATGCCGGCATTGTTGACCAGGATGTCGATGCGGCCGTACTTGTCCTTGGCGTAGTTGAACACCGCCTCACAGGCTGCGGTGTCCGTGACATTCAGCTTGTAGTACTCAACGCCCCGGGCCTCATAGCTCATCTCCGCCATATCACAGGCGATGACTGTAGCGCCTTCCCTGGCAAACAGCTGCGCCATTTCCCCGCCCAAACCCTTGGCAGCACCGGTGATAATCGCGACTTTTCCCTCGAGTCTCATGTCTTTTCTCCTCTTCCTTGCTATCTCTATATCAAATGAAGTTCAAACGGTTTTCACGATGACGGCCGTGCCCATGCCCCCGCCGATGCAAAGGGAAGCCAGGCCGGTTTTTTTGCCCTCGCGCTTGAGCCCGTGCAGCAGGGTGACCAGGATGCGCGCACCGGAGGCGCCCACCGGGTGCCCCAGGGCGATGGCGCCGCCAAAGAGATTGGTGCGCGCCTGGATCGCATCCTCAGACATTCCATGCTCCTGGCTCAGCTCCCTGAGCACGCCCAGGGACTGGGCTGCAAAAGCCTCGTTGAGTTCGATGAGTTCCATGTCCTGGAGTCTAAGCCCCGCCTTTTTCAGCGCCTTGCGAATGGCGGGGACCGGGCCCAGGCCCATCACGGAGGGGTCTACACCTGCCTGGCCGGCGGCAACGATTTCGGCCAGGGGTTTCAGGTTCAGTTTCTTCACCGTGTCCTCGCCCGCCAGAAGCAGGAAGGCGGCGCCATCGTTGATGCCTGAGGCATTGCCGGCGGTGACGCTGCCCTCTTTCCTGAAGGCGGGGCGCAGGCCTGCCAGCTTATCCGGACTGGTTTTACGGTTGGGGTATTCGTCCCGGGCGAAGGTCACCATCTCACGGCCCACCTTTACTTCCAGTGGCACGTTTTCCGCATCAAACAATCCTTCGTCCACCGCCTTGATAGCCTTTTCCTGGGATGCCCATGCAAAGGCGTCCTGGGCTTCCCGGGTAATGCCATGCTTGTCGGCGATGTTTTCGGCTGTAATACCCATATGGACATTGCCAAAGACATCGGTGAGGGCATCTTTGATCAGGTGGTCCTCCACCTGGAAGGCGCCCATTCGGAGGCCCTTGCGGGTCTCTTTGGGCAGAAGGTACGGCGCTGCGGACATGTTCTCCACGCCGCCGGCAACGATGATGTCAGCTTCGCCAGCGGCGATGCTGGTGGCGGCGTTCATTACCGCTTTCATGCCGGAGCCGCATAGCATATTGACAGAATAGGCGCAAACGGAAACCGGGATGCCGGCCTTCACCGCTGCCTGCCTGGCGATGCCCTGCCCCAGGCCGGCGGACAGGATGTTGCCGCAGATGAGTTCATCTACCTGTTCCGGAGATACGCCGGCATCAGCCAGAAGCGGTTTGATGACCGCTGCGCTCATGTCACTGGCATGTGTTGCGCTCAACGCCCCCAAAAAGGCACCCACAGGCGTACGCCTGGCGGAGACGATAAAGACCTTTTTCATGAGTTCCTCCTCGCGTGTTTTCCTTGGTGGTTCAACCACATGGCCTGAGCACCAATTATGAAAACTGATTCATGTTCCATATTGCTTTTACTCCATCTGGCAGTAATATAAAATGCATATTTTGGCAAAAGTTCTATACATTATTCATTTTCATCCAAGCGGGTGGGATCTGTCCCGAATAAGAGGTGAGCGCTGTATTTGACAGCCTGTCTGGCGCTTCGTATAATACGGTCAAGCATTTTGTCGCCTGGTGACATCACGGCACAGAAAGGCAAGAAAAGTGGAAGAGAAAAAATACATCGCTGCCCGTGGCCGCCAGATAGCCTATTACCGGCTGGGAGAAGGGAATTGCCGGAAGCTGATCCTGGTGCATGGAAACGCGTCTTCGGCTGCCTTCTTTTTTCCTGCCATTTACGGATTGGCAGAGCGTTTTGATGTGGTGGCGCCGGACCTGAACGGATTTGGCGATACCGAGGCCACGCCTATCAAGGCGCCCACGGCGCTTCAAGACTGGGCGGAGGATGTAAACGCCCTGGCGAAGGGGCTAAGCTTTGAGCGTTTCTCCCTTCTGGGCTGGTCATTGGGCGGCGGGGTGGCCTGGCGCTTTGCCACGCTCCACCCGGAGAAACTCAGCCACCTGGTGCTGTTGTCCCCCATGTCACCCTATGGCTTTGGCGGCACCAGGGGGGAAGACGGGGAGATGTACGATGCCCGGGGCTGGGGCTCCCCCGGCGGCTTCGCCAACCCGGCTTTTATCACCAGGCTAAAAGAAAAAGACCGGGGGGACGATCCCATGGCGGCCAGGGCAGTACTGGGCAAATCCCTGTTCGCTGCCGGCTGGCCACTGGAGAAAGAATGGCAGGACCTGTTCGTGGAGGAGCTGCTCAAGATCAGGCTGGGGGAGGACTACTACCCCGGAGACTATCAGGGGTTGGCGGAATTTCCCTATGTGCTGCCTGGCACGCGCGGTATCTCAAACGCCCTCGCGCCCCAGTATGCCGATGTATCCGGGATCGTGAATATCAGCCCCAAACCGCCCATTCTGTGGATCCGGGGGGACAAGGACAGCCTGGTGAGCGACCGGTCCTATTCCGACCTGGCCGTGCTTGGGCTGATGGGCATCATCCCCGGCTACCCAGGCGAAGAAGTGTTTCCGCCCCAGCCTATGGTGGCGCAGACCCGCCGGGTCCTGGAGCGTTACCAGGAGAATGGCGGCAGTTATCAGGAAATCGTGCTCACAGGCTGTGCCCATGCCGGACACCTGGAAGCGCCTGATGAATTTGCGGCGGCACTCACGGAGTTCATATCATGAGGGAAAAAGCGAAGGCCTTCTTCAAGCGATACTTTATCGATGCCATGAGCCATATGGCGCTGGGCCTGTTCTCCTCGCTGATTATCGGCCTGATTCTCTCCCAGCTGTCGGCTATCCCCTTCCTGAGTTTCCTGAAGCCTCTGGCAGCGATCGTATCCGCTTCCTCCCCGGTGGTGGGCGCAGCCATCGGCGTTGCCATTGCCTATGGGCTGAAGGTCAAACCCCTGGCGGTGTTCTCCTGCGCAGTGGCCGGCGCATATGGCTACCAACTGGGCGGCCCTGTGGGGGCTTACCTGGCGGTGGTGGCAGGGGCGGAGTGCGGGCAGTTCATCGCAGGGAAAACCCCGGTGGACATTGTACTGGTGCCCATCCTTACCATCGTGTCCGGCGGCATCATCGCCAACCTGGCAGGCCCAGGCATCGCCGCCGGCATGGACGCCCTGGGCGGTTTTATAAACCGGGCCACGGAGCTGCATCCCATCCCCATGGGCATCCTGGTGAGCGCCGTGATGGGCCTGGTTTTGACCGCGCCCATCTCCTCGGCTGCCATCAGCATTTCCCTGGGGCTAAGCGGGCTGGCAGCAGGGGCAGCCTGTGTGGGCTGCTGCACGCAGATGGTGGGCTTTGCTGTTCAGTCTTACCAGGACAACGGCTTGGGCGGCCTCTTCAGCCAGGGCCTGGGCACCTCCATGCTTCAGTTTGGTAACATCCTGAGAAAACCTGTTATCTGGCTGCCCCCCAGCCTGGCGTCTGCAGTCCTTGGCCCCGTATCCACGGCGGTATTCGGCATGGCCAACACACCCTCCGGCGCCGGGATGGGCACCAGCGGCCTGGTGGGCCAGTTCGGCGCCTGGGCCGCCATGTCCCCCGCCATGCCGCCGCTTGAACTGGCGGGGCTGTTGCTGTTGATGCACTTTATCCTGCCGGCGGCCCTGACGCTGGCGTTCTGGTGGGTATTTAAAAAGCTGGGCTCGATTCAGCCCGGCGATATGAAATTGGCGCTATAAAATCAAGAGGGATATGGCCATGATGGCCATACCCAGGATCAGGCCGGCGATTACAATGTGATGCTCCCCCTGTTTCTCCGCTGAGGGCAGGAGTTCATCCAGGGAGATATACACCATGATGCCCGCCACCGCAGCAAAAATGATTCCCATGAGGGCATCGCTCAGGAAAGGCCGGAAAATCAAAAAACCCAGCAATGCGCCGACGGGCTCCGCCAAGCCTGAAAACAGGGCCATCAGGAAGGCACGCTTTTTGTTGCCAGTACCGGCATACAAAGGGACGGCCACCGCGATTCCCTCCGGGATATTATGAATGGCCACGGCCACGGCGATGCTGATGCCAAGCGCCGGGTCTTTCAGCGCGCCCACAAAGGTGGCCAGGCCTTCCGGGAGGTTGTGTGCCATGATGGCGAAGGCGGATATCAGGCCTACCCGGGCCAACTCCTTCCTGCGTTTCCCGTTGTACCGGACAACAACGCTATCGCCTGCGGCCTCCGGCTGGGCCCCGGCGTGAGGGTCATAGCTGACTTCATCCATGCCCAGCATCTCGTGGGGGTTACGCTCCTGGGGGATGATGAAGTCGATCAGCATACTTAACAGAATGCCTCCAAAGAAGGCCAGTACCGCAAAAAGATTGCCGTTTGCGCCATAGACACCGTTTAGGGTGTCAAAGGAACCGCTGAGCATCTCCACAAAGGAGATGTAGATCATCACCCCGGCGGAAAGACCCAGCGCGCCTGAGATCAAATGCTGGTTGATGGGTTTTTTGCGGAAGACCACCAGGCCACCGATGCCGGTTGAAAGGCCGGCAAACGCTGTCAGGCCAAATGCACGCAGGTAATCAAGCGCAGTCAAATCCATATCCGTGTCTCCTTTTTGGCAGCTGTGGCCGCCTGTTCTTGTGCCAGTATGCTACAGGAGATCCTGCAGCCGCGTCAAGAAAAAGGCAGCCGCGTTTTTTTCGCGGCTGCCGGCTTCAGGAACCCTCAGGAGTCAACGCCCATCAGCAGTTCCATCACATACACTTCCAGTTTTTCCAGGTTCTGCTCCTTTACGCACTGCGCCTGGAAAGCGTAGTCAAAGCGCTTGACCTTCTCCAGCAGGAGCTCAAAGATGCGCTTGGAGTTGATGATATGGCGGTAGCAGTCCTCCGGGCCCTGGGTGCGGGCAGCTTTTACATCCAGGCCCACACACTCGCCCTTGTCGCCAAAGTTGTTTTCATACAGCACCTTCACCTGGTTGAAGGCCTGGCGCAGGTTTTCCACGCCAAAGGTCTTGTCCTGGTCGAAGCGGATGCCGTTTTGGTCGTTGAGATGTACGCCCCAGAGCTTTCCGAAGGCCAGGGCCAGCGCCATGTCGTTGGCCGGGTCCAGGCCGGAGAGGATGGAGTGCGCGCTTTCAATGCAAAGGCCCACGCGGGATGGGTCGGCGGTCTGGGAGCCGACCGCCAGCGCGTGCCCCGCCGTGCCGCAGTAGCTGCGGTCAACCGGTTCATTGGGCTTGGGCTCAATGAGCACCCGGATGCCCGGGTCATACGCCAGGATCTGGTTAATTGCATCCCTGAGCTGAAGGATTTTCTCAACCGGGTTTTTGCCCTCAGCCACCAGGGTGCCTTCGCGCGCCAGCCAGAGCTGGATTTTGTTGGTACCCAGCGCTCTGGCGATGTCGATGCTGCGGAAAGTGCGCCACATGGCGAAGTCGAAGTCCTCCTTACGGCTGGCGGTATAGGCGCCATCGCTGGTGTGATGGTCAAACCACAGCCGGGGCGCTACAAACTCAGCAAACAGGCCATGTTTGTCCAGCAGTGCTTTCACATCCCTGGCGTAGTCCGCGATTGCCTTGTCAGACATGTTGTTCATGTCCGGCACCGCGTCATCATCATGGAACTGGACGCCGTCCATGCCGATTTCTGCGAAACGCTTGATTTTCTCCTCAAAAGGGATGGTAGGGCGGATACCGGGGCCAAAGGTCTCCGTGCCTTCATGTACATTCCAGGGCCCCACGGTGAAGCGGAATTTTGCCATGTTGTACCTCCATATCATTTGTAAAGTAGCGCTTCCTTGCGCCATAACAACACATCGATGCCTGAAAAACCGTATTGGAAAAACCTTCGGGAGCATAGCATAATTGGCTTGGGCTGTAAACCTCGCCATGTGGATATCGTGTCATTTTATTGCCATAGCGGGAAGCCTGTGATAAACTGTCCGCAACATAGAACAAGCGAAAAGTGTAGGGGGGTTAACCATGAAAAAGGTAAGGGTTGCCGTGGTGGGGCTGGGATTTGGCGCTGAATTTGTGCCGATCTACCAGCAATTTGACAAGGCTGAATGCATCGCGGTTTGCAGGCGGGATGCGAAAAAGCTCAATGCGTTCGCTGACGAGTTTGGCGTTGAAAAGCGGTATACGGATTATGGCGATCTGCTGAGGGATAAAGACATTGATGCTGTGCACATCAACAGCGATCTGCTCTCCCATGGCTGGATGGCGATTGAGGCGCTCAAAGCCGGCAAGCATGTCGCCTCAACTGTCACCATGTCCATGAAGATGGAGGAGTGCGAGGAGATCGTCAGGCTTGAGGAAAAGGCGGGCAAGGTTTACATGATGATGGAGACCGCGGTGTATACCCGGGAGTATCTCTATGCCAAGGGCATGTACGAAAAGGGAGAACTCGGCCGGGTCCAGTTTGTGCGCGGGTCCCACCAGCAGAACATGTCCCTGCCGGGCTGGCCCGGATATTGGTATGGCCTGCCACCCATGTATTATCCCACCCACGCGATAGGCCCCCTGTCTGATTTGCTGGGGCAGCCCGTCAGCCAGGTGAGGGCGCTTGGTTCCGGCCGTATCAAGGAGGAGTATATCGCCAAATACAATTCACCTTTTGCGGTGGAGACCGCACAGCTGAAATTCAAGGATTCTGATGTGGCGGGGGAGGCCACCCGATCACTGTTTGACACCATCCGGCAATACCGGGAAAGCTTTGATGTATATGGTTCAGAGAAGTCCTTTGAGTGGGAGCAGTGCGCAGGGGAGCGCCCCGTGATCTTTACGGGGTTTGAGGATGCGAAGCGGGTCAAGGTGCCCGATACAGACCGTATGCTGCCTGAAGATATCGCCCATTTCGCCCTGGAGCACCAGATCGTGGATGACCAGCATGTGTCCTTTGTCCAGGGCAGCGGCCATGGCGGATCCCATCCCCATATGGTGCATGAGTTTGTCAACGCCATCCAGCAAGGGCGCAAGGCGCATGTTTCCGCCAGGGTGGCGGCCAACTGGACCGTGGCGGGCCTCCTGGCGCATGAATCAGCCATGCAGGGCGGAACAGCGATTGAAATGCCCGCTTTCACGCTGTATTGATAGCAGAGGCATGTGGGAACTCACCGCAAACAGGTCCATTGAGTACGAGTTGGTGCGCCACCTGGAAGGCATCAATGTCCACATGTTCCTGGTTACCATCCACCGCAGGCGCACCCACTACCACAGCGACAGCGAGCTGTTGATTCCCATCGAGGGCTCGGTGTCCATCCAGGTGGCCGATCAGACCTATCTGGTACGGCAAAACGACTTTTGCTTTGTCGGGGCCTTTGAGCCGCACAGGCTGGAGAGTACGGAAGAATCCAACGTTCTGCTGGTGTTGCAGTTCAATCCCGATTTTTCCAGGGAGTATTACCCTGACTTCGCGGGGCTGCGTATTCGCAGCCCCCTTTTTACCCTGGAGGGGTCTCCGGAATTGTATGCGGAGCTCCTCAAAGCGCTGCTTGCTTTGATTGACAGCCTGGGCAAACGGCGCACCGGGTATCCACTGGGGGTCGTGGCGGCTTTGAATGGCCTGGCATACGCAATGGTCCGGTACGGTGATTTTGAAAGGGTTTCCCGGGGCAGCATGGGACGGGAGGAGCGCAGGCGCGCGCGTATGATCAATGTGATGGGCTATTTACAGGAGCATTTTGCGGGCAAGCCTTCCCTGGAGGAGCTGGCAGGCCTGGAAGGTGTCAAGGCGGCGCATCTGTCCCACTTCATAAAAGACGCCTTTGGCCTTGGATTTCGGGAATATGTCAACCGGCTGCGCCTGGAGCAGGCGATCCGCCTGATGAACGCGACGGACTTGCGGCTGGTGGATGTTTGCATGGAGGCGGGTTTCTCGGACTATCGTTATTTTTGCAGGAGCTTTGTGGAAGCTTTTGGCATGAGCCCGCAGCAGGTACGTGAGGCTTCCGGGGGGTGGCAGCACCTGATGCACAAGGTGGAAGATGACCCTGCGGCCAGGGAACACGATGTCAGTAGAATTGACGAATCTTATAAATATATTTGTCAGAAATTGGATGATTTGTGGTCGCACGTCACATGAATCACAAAAATATCGCAAATAATTCGCAAAAACATCTAACCATTGGGCAATAATTATGTTAGGATAAACGCAGAACACACGGTGTATAAGGCAGAGGCTTTGGGCGAGCAGTAATTTATCAATGTACCCCACGATTTTTGGACGGGGAGGTCAAAAAATGAAACTCAACTATGGCATGGTTGGCGGCGGTCCCGGTTCCTTCATCGGGGCAGCCCATCGGCGCTCCATCAATCTGGACGGCGAGGCAAAACTGGTGGCGGGCACCTTTTCGCGCAGCCATGAGAAAACCCTGGCCACGGGGCGTGAGCTGGGCCTGAAGGCCGACCGGCTGTACAAGGATTACCGGGAAATGGCTGTGGCAGAGGGGCAAAGGGAAGATGGCATTGACTTTGTGGTGGTTGTCACGCCCAATGTCTCCCACTATGAAATCTGCAAGGCTTTTCTTCAGCAGGGCATCCATGTGTCCTGTGACAAGCCGCTGGCAGTCAGCACTGCGCAGGCGGAAGAGCTTGTGCGGCTGGCCAGGGAGAAAGATCTTCTGTTCCTTGTGACCTATACCTATCGGGGCCATGTGACGGCCAAGCACGCAGCGGAGATTATCGCAAGGGGTGACATTGGCAGGGTGCGCACCGTCATGGCGGAATATCCCCAGGGCTGGCTGGCGCATGAAGGGGAGGACGGCGGCAAGCAAGGAGCCTGGCGCAGCGACCCCCTTCAGTCCGGGGATGCCAACTGCCTGGGGGACCTTGGCACGCATGTGGAGAACTTCGTGGCAGGGATGACGGGGCTTAAGATCAAACGCGTGCTGGCCAAGATGGATGTTGTGGTCCCCGGCCGGGTACTGGATGACAACGACTTTGTCATGGTGGAGTATGAAGGCGGTGCAACGGGCATGTACTGGACCAGCCAGATCGCCATCGGACATGACAACAGCCTGCGTGTACGCATTTATGGTGACGGAGGTTCCATCCAATGGTTTCAGGAGGAGCCTGAAAAGATCACCGTCATCAAAAAAGATGGCGCCCTGACAGAGCATCACCGGGGCTATCCTACCATCGCGCCGGAAGCCGCGAGCTATGCTCGCCTGCCCAGCGGGCACCCGGAAGGCTGGTTCGAGGCCATGGCCAACTTATATGGCAGTTTCATAAAATGCCTGAAGGCCAAAAAACAGGGGAGTTTCCGGGAAGAGATGATTGACTTCCCCACAGTGGAGGAAGGCGCTGAAGGCCTGCGCTTTGTGGAAGCCTGTCTCAGGAGCGCCCGGGGCGGCAATGTCTGGGTGGAAATGAAGTAAAGCCCGCATCTGAAGAAGACCGTGATCGATTGAATATGAAGGAGGAATACGTCAATGTCCAGGCCGATTACCCTATGTACCGCTCAGTGGGCGGATCTATCACTGGAGGATACCTGCAAAATTGCCCGTGAAATGGGATATGATGGATTGGAAATCGCTACCTGGGGCCAGGTAGACGTCCATAAGGCCGCCAGTGATGACAACTATGTCAAGCAGGTGAAGGACACTTTGGCCAAGTATGGCATGGGCTGCTGGGCGCTGGCGGCGCATGTTGCCGGCCAATGCGTATGCGACAACTGGGATGTCAGGCTGGATGGCTTCGCGCCGGCGGATCTGGCAGGCAAGCCTGAGGCTATCCGCGCATGGGCCAAGGAGGAGATGATCACCACAGCCCGTGCAGCGAAAAAGCTGGGTGTCAAGGTAGTCACCGGCTTTATGGGTTCCCCCATCTGGAAGTATTTCTATTCTTTCCCGCAAACCTCCGAGGAAATGATTGAGCGAGGCTTCCAGGAAGTGCTGGAGGTCTGGAGCCCGGTGTTTGATGCGTTTGACCAAAACGGTGTGAAGTTCGCCCTGGAAGTCCATCCCAGCGAGATCGCCTATGACTATTACACCACCAAGCGCTTGCTTGATACCTTCAAATGGCGGGACACCCTGGGGCTGAACTTCGATCCCTCCCATCTGGTGTGGCAGGGCATGGATCCGGTTATGTTCCTGGAGGACTTCCATGAGCGCGTCTACCATGTGCATGCCAAGGATGTGGCCGTGAACCTCAATGGCCGCAACGGCGTGCTGGGCAGCCACCTGCCTTTTGGGGATGTCAGGCGGGGATGGAATTTTGTCTCCCTGGGGCATGGCGATGTGGACTTCGACAAGATCTGCCGTGTGCTCAACCAGTATAAATACACCGGTCCCCTGTCTGTGGAATGGGAAGATTCGGGCATGGACCGCGTGTACGGCGCTACCGAAGCGCTGGAGTACCTGCGCCAGTACAACTTCGATCCCTCCGCTGTTGCTTTTGACGCAGCCATCAAATCAGAAAAGTGAACTTGAGCCGCAGCGCGCAGGCGGGAGCAGACATATGAAAGACGCGTTTTTTCGCCTGATCAATATTTCCAAGACCTTTCCGGGTGTCAGGGCATTGTCCAATATCGACTTTGACCTGATGCCCGGAGAGATCCACTGTATCTGCGGAGAGAACGGCGCGGGGAAATCCACGCTTATCAAAATCCTCTCCGGCGCCTATCAGCCTGACCCCGGCGGCGCCATTGAGTTTGAGGGCCGGAAGCGGACGCTTACCCCACGCCTGGCCATAGAGCTGGGCATTCAGACCATCTACCAGGAGCACAACATCTTTCCGCATCTGAGCGTTACGGAAAACATCTTTGCTGGCCTGGAAATCATGAAGGGCTTGCGTGTGGACTTTGATGCCATGAGAAAAAAGGCGCGGGAGACCCTGGATTACCTGCACTGCAATTTCGGGCCGGACGCTATCGCGGGCGAATTGTCCAGCGGTGAGCGCAAGCTGGTGGAAATCGCCAAGGCGTTGGTGTTTCAGCGCAAGGTCATTATTCTGGATGAGCCCACCGCTTCCTTTTCGGTATCGGAAATTGATATGCTGCTGGATGTGGTGCGCAAAGTCGTGTCCGCCGGCATAGCGGTGGTATATATCTCCCACCACCTGGACGAGGTGTTCCGCCTTGGAGGCCGGGTAACAGTGCTGCGCGACGGGGAACATGTGCTGACTGCACACAGCACCAATCTTACCGAGGGTGAGTTGGTTCGAAACATGGTGGGCCGGGATGTGTCTGCCTTCTACAGCCGGGATTTCTTTGAGCAGGGGGAGATCGCGCTGGAAGCGCGCAACCTCAGCGGCAATGGGGTCAGGGATATCTCCTTCAAGGCACACCGCGGGCAATGCCTGGGTTTTGCCGGCATGGTGGGCTCCGGCCGTTCGGAGTTGATGACGCTGCTGATGGGCGGCGCAAAGAAGGATGCCGGCCAGGTGCTGGTAGATGGCCAGGAAGTGGATTTTCACCTGCCATCAGCCGCCATTCGAAGGAAGATGTGTTACATCACGGAGGACAGGCAGTATACCGGCTTGTTTCTCAAGCACAGTATCGCGCGCAATTCTTTTGTAGCCAACCTGGTCAACATGAAGGAAGCTTTCATCAGCCCCAGGGAGGACTATGCTGTGGGCGAAAAGTACATTAAAGAGTTGGGGACCAAGGCTGAGAATGCAGATGTTTTGGTGGGTAACCTTTCGGGCGGCAACCAGCAAAAGGTCGTGCTGGCCAAGTGGTTCCACACGCACGGGGATATCTACATTTTTGACGAGCCCACGCGCGGCATCGATGTGGGCGCAAAAACCGAAATATACCACATCATGATGGACTTGATGCGTCAGGGGAAGTGCCTGATCATGGCGTCATCGGACATGCCGGAAATTGTGTCGATGTCCGACCGTGTCATCGTGATGAAAAACGGCAGGATTGCCGGTGAGCTGGAACGCGGTGAGATCTCGGAGGAAAGTATCCTGAGCTACTCGATAGGGGGCGTGGCGGTATGAGCACAGACAGCAAGAGGTCCTTTGGTATTTTCAGGAAAAACAGTGAACTGCAGACAGTTGTCACCATCTCGGTGTTCTTTATCGCCGCGGTGCTGCTTTACCAGATTGTCAACTCCCTGCTGAACACAGGTACCATTCAGTACCCTTCCTTCATTTATCCGTCCAATATTCTGAACATCCTGCAGCAAAATGCCGCTGTGGGGATTATGGCGCTGGGAATGACAGTCATTATGCTCACCGGCACCATCGACTTGTCCGTCGGCATGATGACCTCCCTGGTAGCCATCTTCATCGCCAAGGCCGTTATGGACTGGGCAATTTCTCCCGCGATGGCGGTCATTTATGCTATCCTGATCTGCATAGGCCTTGAAATGATTATGGGCTCCATCATCTCCTGGTTGAACGTGGAATCCTTCATCATCACATTGGGCGGCATGATCTCCTGCCGCGGCATTGCGCTTCTGATCAGCAATTCCCAGGAAGTCGCAATGCGTCAGAACCTGGCGTGGTTTAAGGCCAATGTGTTTGACTGGTTCAACCCGGAGGGGGTCAAAATGTTCGGCCTGAAGCTCAACCTGCCCTATTACGTGATTATTTTCTTCATCCTGGCGGCCATCACTTGGGCCATGCTCAAGTACACCAAATTTGGCCGTCGCATTTATGCCATTGGCAACAATCCCCAGGCCGCCTTTCTCTCGGGCGTCAATGTGAAATTTACCCGCCTGATGGCCTTTGTGTTCAACGGCATTTGCGTTGGTATCGGTGCCACGATGCAGCTGGTACGTGTCAACACGGGCATCATTACCGTCGGCCAGAACATGGAGATTGACGTCATCGCCGCTGTCGTCATCGGCGGCGTGGTGATGTCGGGCGGCAAGGGGAGTGTTATCGGTGCCTTCATCGGTGCGCTGTTGATGGGCACCATCACCAATGCCATGACCATCATGCGCATCCAGCAGGAATGGCAGTTCCTCGTGAAGGGCATCATTATCATCGCGGCGGTGGCGGGCGGTGCCCTGTCCGAGATTCTCCGCCGGCGCAACGCGTTGCTTCTGCGCAGGAAAGATGCGGACCAAGCGCAGATTTCTGCCAAAGCATAAAGATACTTTCGCTACAGGAAGGAGGAAAATTGGGTTACAAACGGCCATGGCCCAATGGCCCCAGTTGGTTACGATTGTTCCCGAAAGGGAAAAAATTAAGGAGGATTATCATGAAAAAACTTATCGCTCTGTCACTGGCCCTCATGATGGTGCTTGGCCTGGTATCCATTGCCGGCGCCTCGCCCGAAAAAAAGACCGTTGGCTTTTATGCCGACAATGTGGACAGCTACTATGTGGCGATTTCTGATGTTCTGAAAGCCCTGGCCGAAGCTGACCCCGAAGTTGACTGGGAAATCAATGTGGTCACGGGCACGGGTTCTGCTGCGGAACAGCTCAACGCCGTGCAGAACTTCATCCAGACAGGCTATGATGCCATCGCTGTCATCCAGAACAACGTGGAAACCACATCCGAGTGTATCCAGCTTTGCGAGGACGCAGGTGTCCCCTATATCGGCCTGACCCACAGCTTTGCTTCTGCGCCCAATGCCACGGATGCCCTGGCTTTCATCGGCTATGACTTCGTGCAGGAAGGCCTTTACGCTGGCGAAGACGCCTACAAGTGGGGCGCCAAGAAAGTTGTCAACATTGAAGGCGTGCTGGGCCAGGGAACGGCCGGCGCCCAGTCCTACGGCTTTATCCTGGGTTATACCAACGCCGGTGCTGACATTGGCGATTGGAAAGACGCTCAGGAATGGGCCGCGCAGAAAAACTCCGGCATGGCAGGCGGCGAAGGCCTGCAGCTCTACTGGACTTCAGGCGGCTGGATGAAGGACGCTGCAAAAACGCAGATGGCCAATATCATCACCGAACTGGGCCCCACCGGATTTGACGGCGTCTATGCCCAGAACAACCCCATGCTGGAAGGCGTGGTGGAAGCCATGGAAGAAGCGGGCCTGGACACCAAAGACTATTGGATCGGCTCTGGCAATGGCCGTGAGATTTCCTGGAACTGGGTGCGTGAAGGTGTGACGGACATGGACGTGAACCAGTCCGCCTTGCTGGAAGGCGAAGCCCTGTATCAGATCCTCAAGGCGCACTTTGCCGGTGAGGAACACCGCAAGTACATCCATCCCTACTTCAACTACTACCACACCGGCAACATTGAGGAGATCTGGGATACCCTGATTCCCTTCACGGATGTTGAAGCATACCTTACCAAGCGCGCGGCCGGCGACATCGTTTATGACATCAACAACACCGAGTACTTCAAGGATGTCCCGGAATTCAACAAATAATCATTTCCTCTGATACCATCCGGCACGGGGCTGCGCTTGCGCGGTTCCGTGCCGGAACAACAAACATAAGGAGAAACGCCATGATCAAAGTCGGTATGAACCTGCTTTTGTGGTCGGATAACCCAAGTTTTGCCCAGCACGGGCAGCTGCTGGATAAGTGCAAGCAGATAGGCTTTGACGGCGTGGAGTTCAACGTCGGCCTGATTTCGGATATGGAGGAGTGCCGGCGCTTCGGCGCGCATGCCGGGGAGCTGGGGCTGGATGTGACGACCGTTGGCGTTTTCAATCCGGCTGAATGTAACCCCATCAGCCCCGATCCTGCGCTGCGCAGGGCAAGTTTTCCCGTTTTCAAGGATTATATCGACCGCACCCTGGCCTTTGGCGGAAAGCTGATCTGCGGTCCCTTCTACCAGGGCTTAGGATATTTTTCGGGCGCGAGGCCCAGCAAGCAAGAGTGGGATTGGTCAGTGGAAGCCATGCGGCCAGGTTTTGAATATGCCCATGAGAAAGGGGTTACTGTGGCCGTTGAGCCGCTGAACCGCTTTGAAGTGCACCTGATCAATACCGTACAGACGGCTGTGGACTATGTTCAGGAGTTTGGCATGGACAATGTTGGCCTTCTGGTGGACACGATGCATGCCAATATTGAAGAACTGGACCTGGCCCAATCGTTCAGGAAGGCGCTGCCCTGGATCAAGCATGTCCACATCTCCGAAAACGACCGGGGCATCCCCGGCGCAGGCCATGCCTGTGGCCAGGATGTCTTCGATGTATTCAAGCAGGGCGGTTATGACGGTTACCTGACCATTGAGGCGTTCAATCTGGGCGCGCCTTCCTTCACGGGCGCGCTGCACCTGTGGCGCACCTTCGCGCCCAGCGATGACATGCTGGCCAAACAGGGGCATGACTATATCCGCAAATGCCTGGCATGAAGGAGAAGATAATGAACCATGCAGAGTTGATCCGCCGCACCTTGGGCCAGGGAAAGGGTGTGCTGCGCCTGGCGCCCACCTGGGTGCCCAGGCCCTTCAACCGCCCCGGCCGCCGCATCCGCCTTCACCCTGATGATTATTTTGCCATGGGGATGGAGCGGGGCGCGATTGTGGAGCGTTGGTTTTCGTCCATTACGCATGTGGAGACCCAGGGCGCCGGCCCCAATGAGGGCATGAGCTTCGTCAATGTGGATGATAATCCCAATAACACTGTGCTGTTTAAGGATTTTGTGGACGTTTTGGGTGCGGAGCTGATTGGCCAGGCGCTGATGGACAAGTATGGCACCTGGCCCATGTACTCCAAGTTTTACGATTATTCGCAGCCTCTCTTTCACCACATTCATCACGGTGAGGAGGCCTGCAAGCGTTTTGGTGATGTGAAGCCCAAGCATGAGCACTATTTCTTTCCCAAACAATATAACCCGCACATGGGGGAGATGCCGGTCACCTATTTTGGTTTTGATCCGTCAGTTTCGCAGGAAGAGGTTAAGGCACGCCTCAGGGACTATACCAGGCGCGACATCCACATTACTGAGTTATCCCGCGCTTTCCGGCTGGAACTGGATACCGGCTGGTACACCCCCGCGGGCGTCCTGCACGCACCCGGTTCGCTGTGCACCTATGAGCCCCAGTGGAACAGCGATGTCATGGCTATGTGGGAAAATGTGGTCAACGGTGAAGTGTTTGGCCATGAGTCCCTGGCGGGCTACATTCCCGAGGAGGAGCAGGACAACCTGGATGTGATTTTCGATGTGGCGGATTGGGAGCTCAACACCGCCACGGACTACCGGGAGCGGTTCTTCAGAAGGCCGATGCTTGAGCAAGAGGGCGAGGGCTTTGCCCAAAGCTGGATCTGTTATGGCAATGCCTATGTGGCCGCCAAAAGTTTGACCGTTCAGCCAGGCCGGGAGGCTGTTATTGCCGATTCCGCTGCATATGGCTGCGTGGTGGTTCAGGGGCACGGTTCCTTTGGTGTGTTCGGCTGCGAGTCCCCCACCTATCTGCGCTATGGCCAGTTGAGCGCGGACGAGTTCTTTGTTTCCCGGGACGCGGCGGCAAAGGGCGTCAAGGTGGTGAACGGCTCCCGCTATGAGCCCCTGGTCATCCTCAAGCACTTCGGGCCGGACTGCGGCATCCCGCAGGTTGAGGCAATGAAAAGGCCCTACCCCAAAACCTGAGTCACACTCGCGGCCAGGCGAGTTTGCGAAAGACAAGAAAGGATGGATCCTATGAAAAAGATTTCTCTGAGTTCCTGGGCAATTCCCCAGCCCCTTCCCGAATTGGTGGAAGGCGCCAGGAAGATAGGCTATGATGGCATCAGCCTGGGAGGCTTCCCGCCCTATGGCGCTCACCCCGACCTGGTGGATACCGCTGAAAAGAAGGCAGCCCTGGTCAAATTGTTCAAAGACCACGGCATGGAAGTAGCGGACTATGCCCTGGACATGTGGAAGTATGATTCGCTGAAAATGACCGACCAGTGGCGGGCGGAGTACACCCGTGCGCTGAAGCTGGCAAAAGAACTGGCGCTGACCAAGATCATGCGCGTTGACACCTGTACACCGCCCATTTTGCCCGACGGGATGAGCTATGGCGAGGTGAAAGCTTTCTTCGTCAGGCACTTCAAGGAAATGGCAAAGGAAGCGGCTGCTCTGGGCTTTGATGTGGTCTGGGAGTTTGAGCCCGGCTTCATGATCAACGAACCGAAAAATGTGATTGAATTGGTGGACGCGGTGGATGAGCCCAATTTTTCGCTGCTGTTTGACACTTGCCATGCTTACAACTGCGCCATGGGGCACCGGCACCTGGAGCCCGGCCTGAAGCTTGGCGGCGGCATCATGGAATTTATCCGTATGTGCAAGGACCGCATCGGCCTGGTGCATGTGATCGACAGTGATGGCACCCTCAACGATACCGGTACCTCAACCCACGCCCCCTTTGGGGATGGGTTCATCAACTTTGATGAAGTCATTCCAGCCCTTCTTCACGAGGCGGGCTACCAGGGAGACTGGTGGGCCATCGATCTGTGCGAGTGGCCGGATGCCTGGGCGGTGGCGGAGGACTGCTACCGGTTTGTGGACAAGTTCAACCGGAAGTTCGGCAAATAACGGAGGCGCGACATGAAAGGCAAGATGAAAGTACAGAATTTCTACGAGCCACTGGTGATGAAGCTGGAAGAGCATGATATCCCGCAGATTTCTTCCAACGAGGTGCTCATCAAGGTGATGGCCTGCTCGATCTGCGGCAGCGATGTATCCTACTACTACGGCCACAGCCCGCTGGGAACCGCTGACGGGAAAGGTCCCCTGTACCTGGGCCATGAGATGAGCGGCGTTGTGGTGGAAGTTGGCGGTATTCCCGCAGCTTCCGGGCTGTTCAAGGCGGGAGACCGTGTGGCGGTCAACCCGGTTCAGCAGTGCAATGCGTGCGAATACTGCATGCGCGGCGAGTTCAACGTTTGCCCCAACAGCGAGGTGATCGGTGTTTCAGTCAACGGCGGTTTCGCTGAGTATGTGAAAGTCAAATATACGCATGTCTACAAGATTCCCGACAACGTCAAGTTTGAGCACGCGGCAATGACCGAGCCCCTGGCCTGTGCCTCAAACGCCGTCAAACGCCTGGACATCCATCTGGGCCAGGATGTGGTGGTGTTTGGCCCCGGGCCCATCGGCCTGATGATGGTGCAGTTGGCGAAAGCCAGCGGTGCTGGCCGTGTCGTGCTGATTGGCAGGCGTGACTATCCCCTGGAAGTGGGGAAAAAAGTAGGCGCGGATGTGTTGATCAACACCTCGGACCTAAAGTCCAGATACTTCGCCGAGGATGTTTCGGAGGCGGTCAGGAAAGCGTTAGGGCACCTGGCGCCCCGCGCGATTGTGGCAACCTCCAACATGGAGGCGCTGCAGGGCGCGCTTCTGGTAACCGGCCCTGCTTCCACCATCGTTTATTTCGGCCTGCCGGGCCCGGAGGACAAGCTGCAGGTGCCCATGCTGGAGGCTATCCAGGCTGAGCGCACCATCAAATGCGCCTGGTTGGCACCCCTGGTTTGGGATAGCACCTTTGCCGCGATGGGCACCGGAAAAGTGGACCTGAGCCCCATCCTGACCCATACTTTCTCGCTTGAGGAAGCGGAGGAAGGGATCAAGTTCATGAAGGAAAGCAAGGAGAACAAACTGAAGGCTGTCATCAAGATTGGCCAGGAGTAGTCAACATTAAGCAAAGCACCGCCGGAACAGATTGGCCTTGTTTCCTTGTCTGTTCCAGCGGTGCTTGCCTGAAAAACAAACGGAGGGACCAGAATGAGAAAAATCGCAATCATCGGCGCGGGGAGCATTGTATTCTGCAAAACGCTGGTGCTTGATATCATGAACACACCGTCGCTGCGCGACTCCCAGTTCGCTCTTATGGCGCCAAGCACACGCAATACCAGCCAGGTGGAAGCCTTCCTCAACAAAGTGATAAAAAAAGAAAACCACCCAGCCCAGGTGTATATCACCACCGACCAGCGGGATGCTTTGAGGGATGCGGACTATGTGATCCTGTCCTTCCAGGTCGGCGGGAATGAAGCCTTTAGGCATGATGTGGAAATCCCGCTCAAGTATGGTGTGGATACCTGTATCGGGGATTCTATGAACGCAGGCGGCGTTTTCCGTGCATTGCGCGCAATTCCGGTTATCCGGCAGATCTGCGATGATGTCAGGGAGCTTTGCCCTGATGCGCTCATCCTCAATTATGTCAACCCCATGGCCATGG